>Ga0209425_10001340_pt1 | contig 28729 bp, 27 predicted proteins | sample COG_05_FD_184749 | JGI IMG/M metagenome (GOLD analysis project Ga0209425, IMG submission 184749) | Pelagic Microbial community sample from North Sea - COGITO 998_met_05 (SPAdes) (version 2) | ecosystem: Environmental > Aquatic > Marine > Neritic zone/Coastal water | place: Helgoland, sampling...
ATTTTTTTACTAGAAGTTATTTATTATGTCAATTTTTTAAAATATCTTTTTATTCTCTATAAATATTTGTAATTTTATCTATAAAGAGCTCATAAACTTAAAAAAAATGACTACTCCAAATTTCAAAAAATTCAATATTGAAGCCTATAAGCCAGGTAAATCAAAAATTAAGAAACTAAAGAAGGTAATTAAGCTATCAGCAAATGAGTCTGCTTTGGGAATAAGTCCTAAAGCCAGGAAAATAATATCAAGTAAGAAATTAAATTTAGATAAATACCCTGACGGAAAATCTCAAAATTTAAGAAAGGCAATATCAAAAACTTACAAATGTAATTCAGAAAAAATTATTTGTGGAGCAGGTTCTGACGAAGTTATTCAAATGATTTGTCAATTATTTTTAAACCCAAAAGATGAGGTTGTGGTTCCAGAGTATAGTTTTTTAATGTATAGAATTTATTCAAAAATTGTTGGAGCAAAAGTTGTATTTGCAAAAGAAGTTAATTTTAAAGTTTCGGTAAAAGAAATTTTAAAAAAAACTACAAAAAAAACTAAAATTGTTTTTATAGCCAACCCAAATAACCCAACAGGAACCTATTTAACTAAAAAAGAGTTACTAGACCTAAGGAAAAAATTAAATAAAAAAATTTTATTAGTTATCGATGATGCATATGCAGAATATATGAAAAATAAAGATTATTTATCAGGTTTAGAATTGTTTAAAAATAAAGATAATGTATTCGTTTTAAGAACTTTTTCTAAAATTTTTGGATTAGCATCTTTAAGAGTAGGTTGGGGGTATGGATCAAAAAAAATAGTGGATGCACTTAATGTCATAAAACCTCCATTTAATATTAATGGTGTTGCCCAACTAGCTACTATAGAGTCACTGAAAGATAAAAATTTTGTAAATAAATCTGTCAGACATAACTTATTTTACTCCAAAAAAATTAAAAAATTTCTTGAAACATATAATATTTATTCAAATTCAGTTTCAGCAAACTTTTTGTTACTTAATTTTGAAAAATGTAGGTATACAGCAAAATTTTTGCATGAAAAACTTAAAAATAAAGGAATTATATTAAGATCAACTGAAGATGGATATCATATAAAAAATAAATTAAGATTAACTATTGGATCAAAAAGTGAAAATTTAGCATTTATGAATGCTATAAAAAATATATTAAATTAATATGAAAAATATTCTAATTGTTGGATGTGGTTTATTAGGCTCATCTTTATTGAGAAGAATAAAAAAAAAAAAAATTACGAATAAAATTTTTATTTATGAAAAATCTAATTCAAATATTTCCAAAATAAAAAAATTAAAATTACCTGGTAAAATTGTCAAAAAACTAGAAGAAGGTGTTAAGAAATCAGATTTAATTATTTTATGTACACCGATGAGTGAGTACAAAAATCTAATTTTGAAGATGAATCGTCATTTATCAAAAGAAAAAATTATCACTGATGTTGGATCTTCAAAAATAGAAACTTCCAAAATTATTAATAAATTTTTAAGAAAAGATATTGTTTGGACCCAAGGTCATCCAATTGCAGGATCTGAGGTTAGTGGTCCAGAAAATGGCAAGCATGACATATTTGAAAATAAATGGTGTGTTTTGATTAGAGATAAAAATACCAAGAAGAAACATATAACAATGTTAAGTAATTTTTGGAAAAAAATGGGTGCAAAAATAGTTATTATGACTGCCGAAAAGCATGACAAAATATTTTCAATTACCAGTCATCTTCCCCATTTAATCGCATACAATTTGGTTAAATCAGCTCAAGATTTTGAAAAAATACAAAATTATGATTTAATTAAATACAGCGCAGGTGGACTTAGAGATTTTTCAAGAATAGCAGCATCTAATGAAATTATGTGGAGAGATATTTTTTTTAATAATAAGCAAAATATTTCAAAAGCTATTGATTTATTTATCAAAAACCTAAATGCATTTAAAAAAGACATTAATGCTAAAAAAAATAAATCAATTTTAAAGAAATTAATTCAAACTAAAAAAGTAAGATCAAAAATTATTAAATTAAAACAAGATATAAATAAACCTGACTTTGGTAGAAGCTAATATTTTATAGGAGATATTTTTTTTACCAACAATTTAGCTGTCTTTTCAATTCTTTTTATTGTTTTCAAAATTGGCATAATTAAAACTTTTCTCTCTGGTCCATATGCATGAATTAATTTTTTTGAATTTATACACATTGCAACATGCCCTTTCCAAAAAATGATATCACCTTTTTTAAATGTCTTTTTTATAAGCTTTTTTTTTGAATATTTAATCTGATCTGAGGTGTCTCTTGGGTAAAAAGTTTGATTATAATAGTAAAATATTTGAAGCAATGCTGAACAATCTATTCCTTTAAATGTTTTTCCGCCCCAAACATATTTTGTTTTTAAAAATAATTTAAATATTTTATTAAAATTTTTTTCTTTGTGATTAATAATCTTTATATCATTTTTTTTAATCCATTTGTTTTTTTCAAATTCTATATAATTTTTTTTTTTATTAATTTCTTCTATTCTTGACCCAAAAGGTAAAAAATTTTTTGTTTTTTTATTATTGTTATTGAAAATGTTAGCTTTTAGAGAATAAACTTTATATTTTGGATAATGCTTGATTTCATAATTTTTGTTTTCAATGAACCCAATGTAGTTGTCAAATAATGACTTAATTTTAATCCATTCTTCATTTTTAGATAAAATTTTAAACTTTTCTCCATAAAGTATCTGAGAAGTTACTTCTGAATTTTTTGAGGCTTTTTTATAAATATTAGAAAATTGTTTTTTAAAAAAAAAATTATTTTTCACTTAATTTAAGTTTATCTTTGATTATCCACAAACAAATTAAAGAAGGGATAACCATTATTGCTGTTAAAATAAAAAATGTACCCCAATCTCCATTCAACCAATCTACCAACGCTCCAGACGATGATGCAAGTGTTGTTCTTCCAGCTGTTCCAATTGATGCTAGTAATGCATATTGAGTTGCAGTGTATGTTCTGTCTACAAGTAATGAAATAAATGCTACAAATGCGACAGTTGCAAAGGCTGCGGCTATATCATCAAAAATAACAGCAACAGCAAACAACAATTCTGACTTACCACTCCATGCTAGTCCAGTGAATAATAAATTAGTTGCAGCCATTAATATACCTGCAAGAAACATTGCCTTTAAAACTCCTGATCTTATTACAAATAGACCACCTAGCAATGTAAAGATTACAGTTGTAATCCATCCTAAAGTTTTTGAATAAATAGCAATATCTCCTTTTGAAAAACCAATTTCTTTATAAAAAACAATCGACATTCTACCTAGAAAAGCCTCACCTATCTTGAATAAAAAAACAAATCCCAAAATTCCCAATGCAATTGAAAAACCATTTTTTTTGAAAAAGCTTATGATCGGACCTCCAAGTGTTCCACTAATCCAGGCTATCATGCTTGTGATTAAATTTTGGTTTCCAAGTTTATTTTGGATTAATTCATCAGTTTTTTGTTGATTAACTTTTCTTGTACTTGATTGTGCTTCTTGGATAAACATTAATCCAATATTCATTAAGATTACTACAATTCCTAAAATTAAAAATGTTGATTGCCAATAATTAGTTATCCCAATATTTTGAAAAAATTCTGCTGTGAATAAAGCAATTACACCACCTAATTTATAACCGCTCCACCAACCAACAACTGCCATAGCTGCGCCAGCAGCCATAGACTTACCTTCGTTTTCACCAATCTGTTCAATTCTTAAAGCATCTACAGTTATGTCTTGCGTAGCTGAAGCAATTGCAATTATTAAACCGACTGTAATTAGTAGTGCTAAATTTTCTGTTGGGTTTATTAAGCTCCAAACAACTAAGCATAATAATATTGCAGTTTGCATTAATACTATCCAGCCTCGTCTATGACCAAGTTTTTTTGTAAGATAAGGAATCTGAAGTCTGTCTATAAGAGGGGCCCACAAATAATTAAATGCATACACTCCAAATATTAATCCAGCCCATCCTATTGTTGACCTACTTAAACCCTCTTCCTTAAGCCATAAACTTAAACTACTACCTATTAAAACCCATGGAAAACCAGATATAGCTCCGAGCAAAAGTATTCTTAACATCCTTTTGTCAAAATAAACTGAGAAAGTTTCTGATAAAGATTGTTTTTTTATTTTAAGCATTTTTAACTTCTCCAAAAAGATGGTAAAAATAATACTAATATTGCAAACAACTCTAGTCTACCTAAAATCATACCAATTGTTAAAATCCATTTAGAAATATCTGGTAAAGATGAAAAATCTCCATTTGGACCTATTATGGGCCCTAATCCTGGCCCAACATTTGAAATTGATGTAGCGGCTCCTGAAATGGCAGTAATAAAGTCAAGACCTGTAATAGATAGTAGTGCGGCAAGTACAAAAAAAATAACAAAGTAAAAGAATATAAAAGAAATTATTGATGCAATAAATTTATCGTTAACTGAGTTTTGATCATATTTAATTACAAAAACACCTTTTGGATAGATAATTTTTTTAAGTTGATTGGCAATAAACGAGTAAAGAATTTGTATTCTGAAGATTTTAATACCACACGTAGTTGATCCTGCACATCCACCAATAAACATAAGTGTTAAAAATAAAGTTATTGGGAAACTGCCCCAATTATCATATTCTGAATTTACATAACCAGTTCCTGTAAGTATAGAAATACTATTGAAAAAAATTGATCTTAAATTAAAATTTTCATAATTATTTAGCAATAAATATAAAGATAATAATATAATTGCTGTAATAATAACTTTTAAAAAAGTTTTAATTTGAACATCTGTAAAAAAAATTTTTTTATTTCCGTTTATAAATTTAATGTAAGCAATAAATGGTATACTCCCTAAAATAATAAAAATCATTGAAGCTATTTCGATTGGGATGCTATTAAAATAACCAATAGATTGATTATAATTTGAAAAACCACCAGTTGCTATTGTGGTCATTGAGTGAGTTAAGCTATCAAATTTGCTCATTCCAAATAACCAGTAAGTAATTGCACACATCATTGTTAATCCAGAGTAAATATAGATTAATCTTAGAGCTATCTCTTTTGATTTTGGGAGTATTTTTTCTGAAGAGTCATTGCTAGAAATTTTAAATAATTGCATCCCACCAACATTCATTATTGGCATTAAAGTTATAGCCATAACAATAATACCAATGCCCCCTAGCCATTGTAGAATAGCTCTCCATAACAAAATTCCTTTCGGAGTGAATTCTAGATTTGAGATAATAGTTGATCCAGTGGTTGTTATCCCAGACATACTTTCAAAAAAAGCATCAGTAATTGATAGATCGATTGTTGAAAATATAAAAGGAAGAGATCCAAAAATTGCTATACTCAACCAAGAAAGAGCAGTGAGCAAAAAAGCTTGCTGTAAATTTAATTTTTTATCATGATCTAGATTTGATAGGAAAAATAAAGTTCCAAAAATTATAGTAATAATTGATGCTCCAAAAAATGAGGAGTCTATTTCAGAGTAAGCAAATTGAACAATAATAGGTATGAACATTGATACTCCAAGAATGATTTGTAAAATTCCTAGGGTAAAAAAAACAGTTTTATAATTAGACATTTTGAAAGAACATTATTTTATGGTAAATAAATTTCAACTCTATAAGAATTAGTAAAATCACAGATTTAAGATTTTTAGAAGCATAATTCATGATTAAAAAAGAAAATTTAGATAAAACTAGTGCTTGGCCTTTTGTTGAAGCAAAAAAACTACTTAGAGAAAGAAAATTCATTTTAGAAAAAAAAGGTAAGATAACACTACAGACAGGTTATGGTCCAAGTGGTCTTCCACATATTGGTACGTTTGGTGAGGTTGCAAGAACTACAATGATGGTAAATGCTCTAAAGCAGTTATCAGACTATCCTACAGAAATAATCACATTTTCTGATGACATGGATGGTTTAAGAAAAGTTCCAGAAAATGTTCCTAATCAAAAATTATTAAACGATAATCTTCATAAGCCACTTACTCAAGTTCCAGATCCTTTTGAAAAGTTTGGAAGTTTTGGTGAGCACAACAATGAAATGTTAAAAAAATTTTTAAACAGTTTTAAATTTAAATATAATTTTCAGAGCTCAACATCACTTTACAAAAGCGGTTTTTTTAACCCTACCTTAAAAATTATTTTAGAAAATTATGAAGAAATTATGAATATAATTATTCCCACATTGGGTAAAGAGCGGCAACAGACCTATAGTCCTTTTTTACCAATTTGTCCTGAAACTGAACATGTTTTAGAAATTCCAGTTATTAAAATTAATAAAGATAAATCAAAAATTATTTTTGATAATAAAGGAAAAAAACTGGAAGCTAGTATTTTAGATGGAAATTGTAAACTTCAATGGAAAGTCGATTGGGCAATGAGATGGTATGCTTTAGACATAGATTTTGAGATGTATGGAAAAGATCTAATTGAAAGTGCAATTTTATCGACAAAAATAATTAATTTAATTGGAAAAAAGAGTCCATCAGGATTTGCTTATGAATTATTTTTAGATGAAAAAGGTGAAAAAATATCTAAATCAAAAGGAAACGGAATTACGATTGATCAATGGTTAGAGTATGCATCGCCAGAGAGTTTATCTTTATATATGTATCAAAATCCTAAAAGAGCGAAAAAATTATATAAAGAAATAGTGCCAAAAGCTGTTGATGATTACTTGGATTGTATTGAAAAGTCAAAGAAACAAAATGAGTTGCAATTATTAATGAATCCCGTTTGGCATGTTCATTGTGGTGATATTCCAAAAGAAGATATGATTATGACATTTTCAATGTTACTTAATTTAGTTGAAACCAGCAATGCTGACAACAAAGATTTACTTTGGAAATTTGTTAAAAAATATAAGTCCAATATATCAAATATTAATTTCCCAATTTTTGATGGATTAGTTGGTTATGCAATAAAATATTTTAATGATGTGATTAAAGCACAAAAAAAATATAAAACACCAAATAAATTTGAAAAGTCAGCACTTGAAGCACTAGTTAAAACGCTTGAAAAATGTACAGATGATATGTCACCTGAAGATATTCAAACTTTAATTTATTCAACAGGAAAAGAAAATGGATATGAAGATAGCTTAAGAGATTGGTTTAAACTAATTTATGAGGTGGTTTTTGGTGAGGAAAATGGACCTCGAATGGGATTTTTTATTAGTTTTTTTGGTGTAAAAGAAACTAAAGAATTATTAATAAATAAATTAAAATAATGTTTTCTAAATTAAGGCCCTTAATATTTAAAGTAGATCCTGAAAATGCACATACATTAGCCATCAAGTCTCTTAAATTAAATTTAATACCAAGTATTCATGATAAAAATAAAAATGATCCAATTTTTAAAACTAAAATTTTTGATAAAGAATTAGTTAATCCAATTGGAATGGCAGCTGGTTTTGATAAAAATGCTGAGGTTTATAATGCATTATTTAAACTAGGTTTTGGATTTGTTGAAGTTGGTACCATTACTCCATTAAAACAATATGGAAATCCAAAACCAAGAGTATTTAGACTTGTAGAAGATGAGGCATTAATTAATAGACTTGGATTCAATAATCATGGTGCTGAAATTGTTAAAGATAGAATTAATCAAAATAACAAATTAGGTTTATTGGGCATTAATGTTGGTCCTAATAAAGATTCTAGTGATTGGCAGGAAGACTATTTAATTGGATTGAGAACTTTTTATGATGTTGCAGATTATATCACAATTAATATTTCATCACCAAATACAGAAAATTTAAGAACGTTTCATGAAAGTAGTAAATTGCGAGATTTACTAAGATCTATTAATCAAGAGAAAAAAAATTTAAAGTCAGAAATTCCAATTGTTGTAAAAATTTCACCAGATATTAATAAAGGCCAGATTGACCTTATATCAGAAATACTTTTAGAAAATGATGTTAGTGCAGTTATTATTTCCAATACCTCTGAAGTCTCGAGAGATAAACTTCAAAATATTCAACGACATCAAAAGGGTGGTTTATCAGGAAAGCCTATTGAAAAAAACTCTAATAAACTAATTCGGATATTTTTTGAATTATTAAAAGGGAAAATCAAAATTATTGGGGTTGGTGGAATAGACTCAGGTAAAGCAGCTTATGATAAGTTTGCATCAGGCGCTGACTTTATTCAACTTTACACAGGAATGGTTTTCAAAGGTCCTAATATTGCTGGAATTATAAAAAAAGACCTAAAAGAATTATTAATTAGAGATGGTGTAAAGAATTACAGTGAAATTATAGGAAATAAAATTCTTTCATAATTCTAATAAACTTGACGCTTTCAAGATCTCCCCTTATATAAGCAATATTATTATGTCAAAAAAATGTGAATTAACTGGTAAAATCCCGATGAAAGGTCACAATGTTAGTCATGCAAACAATAAGACTAAAAGAAGATTTCTACCAAATTTAAAAAAAGTCAAGTTCACTAGTGAGCTTATGAAAAGAAGTTTAAAATTAACAGTAAGTAATTCTGGTGTTAGATCTGTTGATAAAAAAGGCAGCTTTGATGAATTTCTTAAAGCAGTGAAAAACAAGAACTTGTCACCAAGACTTAAAAAATTAAAAAAAAATATTTTAATTAAATCTCCATTTAAGAAAAAGTCAGTAACAAAATCTGCTTAATGAATAAACTTTTCATTACCCTGTCGATTTCGATGGGAGTTGTTGTTTTATCATCAAATTATCTTGTTCAATTTCCAATAAATTACTACGGTTTAAGTGATATTCTTACTTATGGAGCTTTTAGTTATCCAATTGCATTTTTAATTACAGATTTAGCTAATAAATTTTATGGTAAATTAGTAGCTAGAAAAATTGTGTACTTTGGATTTTTTATAGGAATTATTTTCACAATTTTATTTTCAACTGATTTTGCTGATTTAATTTCCATAAGAATAGCGATTGGATCTGGAGTCGCTTTTATAACAGCACAACTATTAGATATTCAAATTTTTGATCATTTAAGAAAAAAAGAATGGTTTATAGCTCCTCTAACATCATCAATTTTAGGCTCAACAGTAGATACTTTTTTATTTTTTTCAATATCATTTTATGCAACTGGAGTTCCTTGGGTGACATTATCATTGGGTGATTTAGCGATAAAATTATTTGTATCTTTGTTAATGTTAATACCATTCAAAATTTCACTTAAAATAAAAAAGTCAACTCAAGTTTAATACAGAAATTTATAAGATAAAATCTTATAAGCTAATTTTGCTACAAGAAAGTTATACGAGTTAAAACCTTTTATTGGTGATAATTCATTTATATCTGCACCAACAATTTTTGAATTTTTAGCTGCTATTCTAATAATATTGAGAGTCTCATCCCACAATAAACCACCTGGTTCAGGTGTTCCAGTTGCTGGCATTATACTAGAATCTAGTCCATCCACATCAAAAGTTAGATAAACAGTTTTATTTTTAATTAATTTTTTAAATTTATTAAGGTTCCATTTATTTTTATCTTTTGCCCAAAATATATTTATTCTTGATGAGTTTTTTTTTAAAAAAGCTATCTCACTTTCTGAAATGTTTCTTATACCAAATGAAATTAAAGATACATTTGGATAATCCAGACATCTTTTAATTGCTGATGCGTGTGAAAATTTTTCTCCATTATAACTTTCTCGTAAGTCCGCATGTGCATCAAAATGTAAAAGACAGATATCTCTATATTTTTTTACAAAAGGAGCGATACAACCGGGTGTAATTGAATGCTCACCACCAAAAGTCATTGGAAAAAGTTTTTTATCTAAAATTTTCTGATTAATTTTAGACATTTTGCCAAGAGCTTTTTTTATATTCTTTTCTATCTTAAATGGCTTTAATGTTTTTATTCCTATTTTTTTATAAGGCTCGCAACTTAATTCTTCATCATAAAGTTCTACTTGATGGGAAGCTTTAATAATTTCTTTTGGACCATTTCTTGTTCCACCACCATAACTAACTGTTTTTTCAAGACCAAAAGGAACTATCACAACTTTTTCTTTGAAATTGACCTTATTGTCTATTCCTAAAAAACCATTTTTATTAGAGAGATATTTCAATTTATTTAAAAATTTTTGTAAAGTTTTTTCTACTTCTGTTTTTCCACTCACCCTTATGATAAGCGTCACTCGCTATTAATGGTAATACACTAGTTGCTTCTGCAAATACCATTTGTTCTTTAGTGACATCAACTTTTCCCCAAGAGCTTGCTTCCTTTAAAGTTGAGCTGCTACATGCTCCATCTCTACTATCTGCTACCGTTATTTGAACTGCATATTTATGCATATCAACTTCTTTACCTAAAAGTTCAGCACAGATAACAGTATCTTGAATAAAGTTTTTTGGAACACCCCCACCAATCATAAATAATCCTGAGCCTTTGGATTTAATCTTAATTTCTGTAAGCTCTCTGAATTCTCGAACTGAGTCTATTGTTATATGTTTTTTTGGATTTTTTTCTTGATGTATCACTAAACCAAAACCAGCACTTGAGTCTGTAAAAGCTGGGCAAAAAATTGGCACATTATTTTCGAAAGCTGTTTCTATTAAAGAGTCCTTCTTCTTTGATTTTTTCTTTAAATATTTACCCATTTCAAGAATAAACTCTCTAGAAGTATAACTACGTGCATCAAGTGAGTCAGCAATATCACAAATAATTTTATCACACATCTGAAGTTCTTCTTCATCAATATAAGTGTCATATATTCTATCAATGTAATTATTTCTTAATTCAGTATCATCCTGGAATTGAGAGCCTTGGTAGTGTTTAAAGCCAAGTGCTTCAAAAAAATCCATATCTACTATAGAAGCTCCTGTCGCAACGATAGCATCAACCATATTGTATTTAATAAGGTCTTTATAAATACTCATACATCCAGCAGCTGATGTTGAGCCAGCTAGTGTTAAAAATATTGTACAATCTTTATCTTTAAGCATTTCATTATATATATTTGCAGCATTAGCAGTTTCTCTTGAAACAAAAGACATTTTCTCCATTGAAGAAATTATTTTTCTAGAGTCGAATGATGTTATATCAATATGCTCGACAGGATTTTTTAAGAAATCTTTTTTACTGTTGTGACCTACATTTTTATGATCTGACATTAAGCCACCAAGGTAGCTTTATTATTATCTTTGCCATAAAGACTCATTATTGGGCTATCTTCAACTTCATAAATTTCATCAGAATAAAAACCATTAAATTGGGTTCTAAATGTTAAGCCGTAAGAGCCTAGCTGACCAAGTTCTATATAATCATTTTCTTTAATATTATTTGGAAGAAGAAAAGGACCTTTCATATAATCCATACTATCACAAGTAGGGCCATAAAAATCAAATGCAGTTAATTTTTTTGATATGATTTTATTAGTGCAGTCTTTAATCATTTTTGATGGAAATACTATGTTGGGAGTTCCCGCATCAAAAAGTGTGCCATAAGTTCCATCGTTTATATAGAGCTTTTGCTTTTTTCTAAGGTTAACCCTTACAATTGTTGATCCACTCTCTGCAACTAGCGCTCTTCCAGGTTCACAAATAATCTCAGGTAAATTATTTATCTTTAAATTTTCTAAACTTTTTTTGATTTCATCAAAATAATTTTCTAAAGATTGAGGAATAAGATCAGGGTATATAGTTGGGAATCCACCTCCAACATTAATATAATCTGGAATAATTTTTGTTTTTTTAATTATGTTTCCTATTTCTGTAATTCCTTTAGAGTATGAAATTGGATGCATACATTGAGATCCAACATGAAAACTTAAACCAATTTTATTTGCATGTTGTTTAGCTAATCTTAATAGTCCAGAAGCCTCAGAATTTAATGCGCCAAACTTTTTTGATAAGTCAATCTCGGCATGTTCATTAGATACAGAAACTCTTATAAATAAATCAAGGTCTTTAGCATTATTTGTACTTTTAATAATTTTTATTAGCTCATCTTTTGTATCAAGCGAAAACGTTTTAACTCCAAATCTAAAATAGGCTTCCCTGATACTTTCTCGACTTTTCACAGTGTGCATATAAGAACATTTAGCTCCTTGATCAAATTTCTTCACAGCTTTTATTTCTTCAATAGAAGCAACGTCAAATTGATTAATACCGCTCTTCATTAAAGTTTTGATAACTTCTGGGTGTGGATTTGTTTTAATTGCAAATAAAATTTTTCCTGGAAATTTATTTTGAAAAAACTTTGACGCAGAAAGAATTGAATTCTTTCTGATACAATAAACTGGTTTATCAGGTTTCAGTTGATTAACTAGTTTTTCAACTGACTTAAATTTTTGCATTTCAAATGCCTCCAAAAAAATTTAACAAAAAAAAAGTCTTTAAAACTCTTTATAAAAAATGCAATTAAGCCAATAATAAATGGATGTAAAGTAAATAATTACCCATTGAAATTCATTTAAAAGTCTCCATATTACATCCATGAAGAATGAAACAATTCTTAAAAATTTAAGTAATTTTGACAACAAATCCTTACTAATTGTTGATGATGATAATCCTTTTAGAGAAAGGCTATCAAGGGCAATGGAAAAGAAAGGTTTTGAGGTTTTACAAGCAGAGAGTGTAAAAAGGGGAATTGAAGCAGTTAAGTTAAAAAAACCAGGGTTCGCTGTGGTAGACCTAAGATTAACTGACGGAAATGGATTAGAAGTTGTAAAAGTAATTCAAAATTCAAACTCATCAAGTAGGATTATTATGTTAACCGGATATGGCAACATACCCACAGCAGTAGCCGCAATTAAAGAGGGTGCAATTGATTACCTTGCTAAACCTGCGGATGCTGACGATGTTGAAAAAGCGTTATTAGCAGACCCATCAAAAAAGGCAGCAGCACCAGAAAACCCAATGTCAGCTGATAGAGTTAAATGGGAACATATTCATAGAGTATTTGAATTGTGCAACAGAAATGTTTCTGAAACTGCAAGAAGACTTAAGATGCATAGAAGAACTTTACAAAGAATCTTATCTAAAAGATCTCCTAGATAAAGTTTCTTAATTTAAGAATTTTTTTTACCATTAAAGATAATAACAAAATTTTAAATATTTCAGCTAATAAAAAGGGAGTTACACCCAAACTAAAAATAGGTTTTTCCCAGCCAATTAATGTCCCTAACCAAAAAACTCCCAAAAAATATATTGTTGAAACTGCAAAAGTTAATTTGGCAAAAATCTTTATAAAACTATCTTTAGAATTTACATAGCTAGCTAAATAACAGGCTGACAAAAAACCAATTAAATACCCCATTGTTGGACCTGTAAAGTAAGTTATCCCGATACCTCTTTCAGGTGAATTCGAAAAAACTGGTAAACCCAATATACCTTCTAATAAATACAAACCTATAGTTGAAAGACCAACTTTATATCCAAAACTTATTCCTAAAAACAAAACAACAAATGTTTGCATAGTCATTGGTACTGGATAAAAAGGAATCTTTATTTTTGCAGAAATAGCTAAAGCAATCGATCCAAATATAATTACAAAAAAAGATTTAACAAATTTTGATTGTATATTTTGTTTTATTAGTTCCATAAAAAACAATACCTTTATTTGTATTAATATTCTAGGGGTAAATTGTTATAATTGTAAATGTATTTTTTATATATTGATGGTATTACCTTTATAATAATAATTTATTTAATGAATAAAATTCAAAAAACTGATCATTTTTATTTAATAGATGGTTCAGGGTATATTTTTAGAGCCTATTATGCCCTACCTCCTTTATCTAGAAAAAGCGATGGATTACCAACTGGTGCTGTTAGTGGATTTTGTAGTATGTTATTTAAGTTATTAGAAGACTCTAAATCAAATGAAAATTTACAGAAACCAACTCACTTTGCAGTTATTTTTGACTCTGCAAGAAAAACTTTTAGAAATGAAATTTATAGCGATTATAAGGCTAACAGGTCTGAGGCCCCTGAGGATTTGGCACCACAGTTTGAATATATAAGAAAATCTGTTTTAGCTTTTAATTTACCATCTGTAGATCTTAAAAATTATGAAGCTGATGATTTGATAGCCACATATACAGATCAAATTTTAAAAAAAGGTGCAAAAGTAACCATTGTATCGTCTGATAAGGATTTAATGCAGTTATACAAAAAAGATGTTCGAATATTTGATCCGATAAAAAATAAATTTATTACAGAAAATGATGTGTTAAAAAAATTTGGAGTAGATTCGAGTAAAGTAATTGACGTTCAAGCATTAGCAGGAGATAGCAGTGATAACGTTCCTGGTGTTCCAGGAATTGGAATAAAGACTGCAGCTGAATTGATAAATAAATATGGATCTTTAGAAAAAACTCTTAAATCAGCTCATGAAATAAAACAAAATAAAAGAAGAGAAACTTTAATTGAGAATAAAGATAAAGCTTTAATAAGCAAAGAGCTTGTAACTTTAAAGCATGATGTGCCTGTTGAAAGAGAACTAAAAGAATTTAAATTAAAAGAAATAGATAAAGAGAAACTTTATAATTTTTTGAGAGATATGGAATTTAATAGATTATTAAGTTCAGTAATTTCAACATATGGTAAATCGAATTTTGAGACTTCTAAAATCGAAATAAAATCCATTTCACAAAAACCGATTAATAATAAAGATTATTATTTGATTACCAGTGAAAATGAAATTGATAGCTGGTTAAAAGAAGCTGAAGAATTAGGTGAGCTAGCTGTTGATACAGAAACAGATTCACTTGATCCTCATCAAGCTAATTTAGTTGGGATTTCTTTGAGTACAAAAATAGGTAAAGCTTGCTATATCCCAATAGGTCATACTTCTGGCAAATGTCTAAATAAAGTTAAAATTTTAAAAAAAATTAGATTTGTTTTAGAAGATCCCAGTATAAAAAAAATTGGTCAAAATATTAAATTCGATTTTATTGTTTTTTATAAAAATGGAATATTTTTGAATTCAATGGAAGATACAATGCTTATGTCGTATGTATTGGATGCTGGAAAAAATAGACATAATATGGATACATTATCTGAGATACACCTAAATCACAAAACTATTACTTTTAAGGAGATAGTTGGATCCGGTAAAAAAGAAATAAATTTTAGTGAAGTAGATATAGAAAAAGCAAAAAATTATGCTGCTGAAGATGCGGATATTACACTTAGATTATATAAAAAATTTCATAAAAGTCTTAAGTCTGAAAAATTAAACAATATTTATGAAATTTTTGAAAAGCCAATGATTAAAATTTTAGCTTTCATGGAGATTGAGGGTATTAAAATTGATAATAAATTTTTAAAAACTTTATCTTTAAAATTTGAAAAAAAAATTCAAAAAATACAAAATAAAATTTTCAAAATTTCAAATAAAGAATTTAATATTGCATCACCAAAACAATTAGGAGAAATTATTTATAATGAATTAAAAATAGCTGGACTAAAAAAAACTAAAAAAGGTAGTTTTGCTACCAGCGCATCAGTTTTAGAAGATCTTGCTTTTAAAGGGCATGAATTTGCAAAACTAGTGTTAGATTGGAGACAATTATCTAAGTTAAAAAATACATATTCAGACTCTTTACAAGAGCATCTAAATCTTAAAACAAAAAGAATCCATACATCATTTTTATTAGCAGCAACAACGACTGGAAGATTAGCTTCAAGTGATCCAAATTTGCAAAACATCCCAATAAAAACTGAAGACGGAAGAGACATTAGAAAAGCTTTTGTAGCTGAAAAAGATAAAGTACTTATTTCAGCAGATTACAATCAAATTGAAATGAGAATTTTAGCAGATTTAGCGGATGTTAAAGAATTAAAAAAAGCATTTAAAAACAATGAAGACATACATTCCTTAACAGCTAGTCAGATATTTAATATAGATATAAAAAAAGTAAATAATGATCAAAGAAGAAAAGCTAAAGCAATAAATTTTGGAATCATTTACGGAATATCCCAATATGGTCTTGCAAAACAAATTAATGTTTCAAACTATGAAGCTGAAGAATTTCTTAATTCGTATTTTACTAAATTTCCTGAAATAAAGGTTTATATGGATAACACAATTAGGTTTTGTAGAAAAAGTGGATATGTAAATAATATTTTTGGACGTAGATCTCATTTTAATGCAATCAACGATAAAAATTATAATATGAGAAATTTTCAAGAAAGAGCAGCTATTAATGCTCCCATACAAGGATCGGCTTCAGAGATAATGAGGCTTGCAATGATAAGACTTGATAAAAAATTAAATGAACAAAAATCATTGAAATCTAAAATGCTGTTACAAATACATGACGAACTTATTTTTGAGGTTGAAAAAAATGAGATAGATAAAATGATGACAATTATTAAAGAGGAAATGATTAGTGTTTCTAATAGCGATTTTCACTCGTTTTCTATCCCATTGACAATTGACATTAACAAAGGAGACAATTGGGGTTCACTTCATTAATTTAATTAATTGCCCAAATTAGAACAATTTAGTATTTTTAAAGTAATAAATGCAAAAACAAACAATCGCTTTAGTTGATGATGATAGAAACATTTTAACCAGCTTGAGTATTGCATTAGAAAAAGAAGGTTATATTGTTCAAACATATATTGACGGTGAGAGCGCTTTAATTGGTCTAGCAAGAACACCACCTGATCTTGCTGTTATAGACATCAAAATGCCAAAAATGGATGGAGAGGAATTACTTAAAAAATTAAGAAAAAAAACTTCTATGCCAGTAATATTTTTAACTTCAAAAGATGATGAAGTTGATGAGTTATTAGGATTAAAACTTGGTGCAGATGATTTCATAAAAAAATCAGGTGGATTTTCAATTAAAGTTTTAATTGAAAGAATTAGAGTTCAATTAAGAAAAAATGATGTTGATAACATTATTGAAGAAAATAAAAGCATTATTTCCCATGGAAAATTAAAGCTTGATCCATCTCAATTAGAATGTGAATGGGGTGGAAAACAACTTCCAGATAAATTAACCACCACAGAGTTTTTGATAGTAAAGGAACTTGCAAAAAGACCTGGTATAATTAAAGAAAGAGCACAACTTATGGATATTGCTTATAGAGAAGATACAGATATTGAAGATAGGACTATAGATAGCCATGTAAAGAGAATAAGAAAAAAATTTAAAAAAGTAGATCCTGATTTTTCAGCTATAGAAACTAGATATGGAAGTGGATATAGATGGAATGTTAACTAATGTTCAACAATATTCTCAAAAATTTATCTATATTAAAAAAATTTTTATTTATTAATTTTATTTTTTTTACCATTATTGGATTATTTACGTTTGTATATATTAAAAATGTGCAACCAAATCTAATTAAGAAAAAATCATCAAATCACATAGAAGTGATTAATAATACGATTGATAATCTTACTAGGCTTAAAGTTAAGTTTGTTGCGGAAGATATAAGAAGTTTTTTATTTTCTACACGATTTTTATTTCAAAATCTTGATAGAGTAATATTTTTTGATAATGAATTAAATTTAATTGGAGACACAGATACCTTAGATCTTGATCCAAGGTCATTTTCAACAAGACTTGATCTTGTAGAATTAGAAATGTTGAATGAAAAAAAAGCAAAAGAAGCTACCCAAAAAAAAAATATAGACATTGGAAATGAATATTCAGTTTCGTTAAATGATATATTAATTAATTATGCTGCCTCAAAAAATTTTGGAATTCCTTTTACTTTTACTCAAGAAGAATTTAATAAATTTAATTTAACAACAATTAAGAATGTAATGCAAAATGGTAAAAATATCGGATATTTAGTCATTACGGAAAATGCTAATGAAATTAAAGCCGCAATAAATGAGAGAAAGAATTTTATAATCAGAACTGCAATTGCTGTTGGAATAGTAATATTAATCTTTTCATTTGTTTTGAATAGGTACTTTCTAAAGCCCATAAAAAATCTAGTGAGTTACACAAAAACAATTAAAAATAAAAGTCCAAAATCTACAAATATCGATACACTAAAATTAAGAAATGATGAATTAGGGTTACTCTCGAATTCTTTAGATGATATGACATTAGAGTTACAAAAACGAATTACACATGCAGAAAATTTTTCTACCGATCTTGTCCATGAAATAAGAAATCCTCTCGCATCACTTAAAAGTGCATCTGAAATTTTACATGATACAAATGATTTAAATCAAAGAATAAAGTTGATTAATATATTAAGTCATGATGTGCAGAGAATAGAAAGGTTAATTACAGATTATTCACAAATACTTAAAGATGAAGTCGCTTTAAGTAAGGAAAAAATAAAAAAAATAAACATCGAACCAATTATAAAATCTGTCGTTGATGATTTTAACAGTATTTATAAACTAAAGAGAGGAATAAAAATTTCTTATGAAAATGATAAAAAAAATAAATATTTTATTAATGGTATAGAAAATAGAATTGAACAAATTGTTGCTAATCTCCTTGATAATGCGGTTTCCTTTAGTGAAAACAACAAAGAAGTAGTAGTAAGAGTTTCAAAATCTGTGGATAACAAAGTTATCATTAATATATTGGATGAAGGAGAGGGATTTAAGGAGAATGACACAAATAAAATATTCAAGAGATTTTATAGCAATAGACCTGATAAATTTGGTCAACACTCTGGGCTTGGTTTAAATATTGTTAAAAACTTGGTTGAGTTACATAATGCAACGATTAAAGCATCTAATAGAGCTAATCAAAAGGGTGCAAATATGGAAATCATATTTCCAAAATCTAAAGAGCGCTATTGATTAATTAATTCTTTATTGTTAGAAGATCCAGCATGGATGATTTCAAAGTAAAAGATATGTCTCAAGCAGAATTTGGACGCAAGGAAATTTCAATCGCAGAAAGCGAAATGCCTGGGTTAATGGCTTTAAGAGAAGAGTATTCAGGAAAAATGCCTTTAAAAGGTGCAAGAATAATTGGCTGTTTACACATGACAATTCAGACTGCAGTATTAATTGAAACATTAGTTGATTTAGGTGCCGAAGTAAGATGGTCCTCTTGCAATATTTTTTCAACACAAGATCATGCTGCTGCAGCAATCGCAAAATCAGGTATACCAGTTTATGCTTGGAAAGGTGAAACTGAAGAAGAATATCTATGGTGCATTAAACAAACTATAGTTGGTAAAAAAGATTGGAGACCAAATATGTTGTTGGATGACGGAGGAGATCTAACAGCAATAATGCATAACGAGTATAAAGATTTGTTAAAAGAAGTAAGAGGGGTCTCTGAGGAAACCACAACAGGTATTAAAGCTTTGAATAAGATGGAAAAAGATAAAGCGCTATTAGTACCAGCAATCAATGTTAATGATTCAGTTACTAAATCAAAATTTGATAATTTATATGGATGTAGAGAGAGCTTGGTTGATGGAATAAGAAGAGCTACTGATGTAATGATGTCAGGAAAAATAGCAGTTGTAGCAGGATTTGGTGACGTGGGAAAAGGAAGTGCTGCATCTTTGAGACAAAGTGGAGCAAGAGTTTTAGTTACAGAGGCAGATCCCATATGTGCTCTACAAGCCGCTATGGAAGGATATGAAGTTGTTTTAATGGAAGAAGCTATTAGTAAAGCAGATATCGTTGTTACAGCAACTGGAAATAAAGATATCGTTACAGCAGATCACATGAGAGACATGAAAGATAGAGCTATACTATGCAACATTGGTCACTTTGACAATGAAATTCAAGTTGAAGCATTAAAAAACTATAAATGGACTGAGGTTAAACCTCAAGTACATGAAATCGAACTTCCAAGCAAAAAAAGAATAATTCTTTTAGCTGAAGGAAGACTAGTCAACTTAGGTTGTGCGACTGGACATCCTAGTTTTGTGATGAGTGCATCATTTACAAATCAGGTAATTGCGCAGATAGAACTTTGGAATAATTACAAAAATTATGAAAATAAAGTTTATGTTTTACCAAAACATCTAGATGAAAAAGTAGCAACTCTACACTTAAAAAAAGTTGGTGCAAAACTAACAAAACTTTCAAAAGAACAAGCAGACTATATTAGTGTGGGAGTAGAAGGTCCTTTTAAACCTAATGCCTATCGCTATTAGAAGTGATAAGATAGATTTATCTTCAGAAAAAAAAACAGAAGAATTAGCTAATGAATTTTCAAAAAAAATTAAACATGGAGATATAATTTTTTTACATGGAGAAATAGGCGTAGGTAAGACAACATTTATAAGATATCTAATTAATAAGTTGCAAAAAGATAATAATTTAGAAATAACTGAGGTTACCAGTCCAACTTTTAATTTACTTAATGAATATCAAATTAATCAAATTAAAATAAATCATTATGATTTATTTAGATTAAAAACAACAGATGAGATAAAAAATTTAGACTTATTTCAAGACAAAGCCAATACTATCTCACTAATAGAGTGGCCACAAATAATTGATGAAAAACTAGAAAATTTGATAGAATTAGTTTTTGAATATGGAAAAGATCATGAAACAAGATCTGTACAAATCAAAGGTTTGAGTTTGTAAATTTTTAAATGGAAAAATTAAGAAAAATAAGAGGTGATGCCTCATTTAGAAAATTTTTTAGAAAAGCAAATAATCACAATAGTTCAATTTTAGTTTTTGCACAAAAAGAGAAATTTAAAAATTTGCTCGTATACGACGCGATAAATCAAATCTTGAACCAAAATAAAATTTTAGCCCCAACTTTATATAAAGAAAATTATAGCAAGAATTATATTGAGATACAAGATTTTGGCAATGAGACGATTTTTAATAGATTAAATAAAAAAAAAAATAGTTTTTTTTATTTTAAAAAAATAATCAGTTTATTAAATAAAATTCAATCAATTAAAAATAGAAAAGTCAAAAATTTTAAAAACAAAAGTTATTTAATTCCCAAATATAATAAAAAAATATTGATTAACGAGACCAATTTATTTTGTGACTGGTATGTAAAAAAAAATTTTTCAAAATCTAAAAGAGATAAATTTTCTAAAGAATTTAAAAAGATAGTAAAAATATTGATTTCAAATTTGAAATTAAAAAATAATGTTTTTGTCCACAGAGACTTTCATATTTCTAATTTGATGTTAGTAAATAACAAGATAGGTGTTATTGATAGTCAAGATGCATTAATAGGAAATAAAGCATACGATTTAGCATCTTTGATAGATGATGTAAGATTTAAAACTTCCAAATCATTAAAAAAAAAAGTCTTTAATTTTTACGTAAAAAAACAAAAAAAATTAGAAATTCATAAATTTAAAAATGATTTTGAGATTTTATCAATTCTAAGAAATTTTAAGATTATAGGAATATTTACACGCCTTGCTATTAGAGATGGCAAAAAGAATTATTTAAAATTGATACCATATACATGGAAATTAATTGGTATGCGAATTAATGAAAATGAGGTGTTTAAAGACTTAAAAATATTATTAAATGAAAATTTTAAAAAAAATTAAATGAAAATTAATACGGTGTTAATATTATGCGCAGGTTTAGGTAGGAGATTAAAACCTTTAACTTTAACTACACCAAAGCCACTTCTTCAATTAAATGATAAAACAATATTAGAAAGATGTATTGATATAACTATAAAATTAGGAGCAAAAACAATTTTTCTCAATACATTTCACTTAAGTAATAAAATTTCTGAATTCATTAACAATAAAAAGTTTCAAATCGATATTCAAATAATAGAAGATGGTAAACAAATTTTAGATACAGGGGGTGGAATTTTGAATATGATTAAGAATTCGAAAGATAATAATTTTATGATTTTCAATCCAGATACATTATGGCACAAAAATTATATCAATGAAATTAATCAAATGGACGATTTATATTTTTCAAATAATTTAGATAATATTCTTTTGTTAGCAAATAAAAAATTAAGTTTTGATAAAAATCTTAAAGGAAACTTTAATATAAAAAATAATTTATTAGAAAAAAATTATAATAATGATTACATTTACATTGGTTGTCAAATTTTAAATAGAAGTTTATTTGAAAAATATAAGATAGAAAATTTTTCAATTTCAAAAATTTGGAATGAATTACTAAAAAAAGATAAATTAAATGGTTTTGAAAGCTTAAATAATTTTTATCACTTAACAAACTTAGAAACTTTTAAAAAATTACAAGATCTTTAGCTCTTTCCTTATCAAGATACTCACATTTTATTATTTTTAAATTTGCATCTATTTCAATTGCTAATGGGTTTCCAGTAGGTATTTCCAAATTTGAGATTTGATTATTATCAAGATCAAACAATTTTTTGCACAATGCTCTGATAGAATTACCATGAGCTGATATGAGAATATTCTTATCTTTTAATTTATCTTTTATTTCTTCTTCAAAATATTTTGTAACCCTTTCATAAGTATCTTTTAAAGATTCAGTGTTTGGTATCATCTCTTGAGGCATATTTTTATAAGTTTCAATGTTTGTTGGGTGATACGGACTTTCTTTGCTTAGAGCCTCTGGTTTGATGTCCCATGATCTACGGAATTCATGTACCTTGTCTTCTCCAATTTTTTTAATTGTTTCAATCTTGTTTAATCCTGTGAGGGAACCATAATGTCTTTCGTTAAGCTGCCATGCTCTAGAAAATATCTTTTTATCATTTAAAACTTTTTGAATAATCTTAAGGGTATTATTTGCTCGCAACTGAACAGAAGAATAATAAAAGTTAATCTGGATATTTTTTTCTTTTATTAATAAACCAGCTTTTTCGGCCTCAGACTCTCCTTTTTCAGTGAGGTCTATATCAACCCAGCCAGTAAATCTGTTTTCTAAATTCCAAGTACTTTGACCATGTCTTATTAATATTAAAAAACTCATATTGTTATTTCTAAAATATATTTATAAATAAAACCATATAATTTAATGATAAAATTTTTTTCCAATTATAAAATAGTTTTTTATTCAATAAATTTTAGTTTGATATTTTTATATCTATTTCCAGGAAGCTTATTAGGAAAAGTTCTCTATGGTAGTAAAAAAATACAACCTCAAATAACTCCAGATTTCATAATATCATCGAATCATTTTTACGTGTTTGTTTTAGTTTCAATAATTGGTTTTTTAACTTTTACCAAGATAAACCAAATAAAAATTGCAATTATATATTTAATTTTATTATCGATAGTTCTTGAGTTTTTACATCTAATAGTACCCAACAGAACTTTTCAATGGTCAGATTTATTTGGAAACTTAATAGGAGTGGTGGTTGTAATTTTATTCAGGAATCTTATAAATAAATATGGGATTTTTAAAAAATAAATTAACTATCTTATTTTTTTTTTTATTAATTGGATGTTCATCAATCCCATCCAACACATCTAATAGTTGTTTAATTTTTGATGAGAGATATCTTTGGTACAAACATACTAAAAAAGTTGAACAAAAATGGGGCACTCCTATTTATATTCAGTTAGCAATAATTAAGATGGAGTCCGATTTTGATTGGTTAGCAAAGCCTGCAAGACAAAAAATATTTAAAGTGATACCTTTTAAAAGACCCTCTAGTTCATTTGGTTATTCTCAAGCCGTTAAAGGAACCTGGCAACAGTATAAAAAAGAAACAGGAAATAAATTTGCTACTAGGGCAAGATTCAAAGATAGTGTTGATTTTATTGGATGGTATACAAGTAAAACAGAGTCTATTTTAAGAGTATCCAAAAAAGATGCTTTTAATCAATATCTGGCTTACCATGAGGGATGGGGTAATTTTAAACACTATAAAAAAAATAAAAAAGTAATTGGATTGGCAAAAAAAGTAGAAAAACAATCTAAAATTTATAAAAAACAATTGTTAAAATGTAAAAATTCCTTGAATAAAAATAAATACGTTATTTTTTAAATAATTCTTTCTTAAGTTCTAAATCCACAGCATCTATTCTTTTAGTATTTTTTGCTAACGCTAAATACATTGAAGGTGTAACATATAAAGTAAAGAAAGTTGAAATTATCATCCCTCCTAAAATAGTTGAACCTACAGCAAGTCTGGAACCTTCACCAGCACCAGGACCAATATTTCCTACTACTAATGGCATCATTGCAATCATTGTACTAAGTGAAGTCATAATAATAGGTCTAAATCTTACAGCACAGGCCTCTTTGACCGCAGCCTCTATATTTTTTCCAGTGGTCCTAATTTGATTAGCATAATCTACAATTAAAATACTATTTTTGGTTGAGATACCTATCAGTATAATTAGTGCAATTTGAGAAAAAATGTTCACTGAACTATTGAGAAACAAAATAAATATTAGACCTCCAAAAATAGCTAACGGCACAGTCAATATAATTATAAAAGGGTGAATAAATGAATTAAATGTTGCTGCCATTACTAAGTAAGCAGTGAGCAGGGCTAGAGCAAAAATTATAAATAATTCATTACTTGTTTCTTTGATTTCTTCAGACTTTCCTTTCCAGGTAATTTGATTTTCTGGAGCCAAATCAGCTATTATTTTTTCGAAGTATTTAATTGCCTCAGATAGAGTATAGCCTTCATTAATATTTGCAGATATTGTCACTGCTCTTTGCCTATTATATCTTGCTAGTTCTTTTGCTGAGCCTTCTTCTTTAAAACTTACTAAATTTGCTAAAGAAATTAGTTTCCCATTTGTCTCTGAACGTACAAATATTTTTGAAATCCCTTCCTTACTTCTTCTGTCAGATAAATATTGTTGAACAATTATTGGATATTCTTTACCTAATTTATTAAAAGTTGTTATTTTTTTACCTCCATAAAGAGTTTCAAGTGTTTCACCTATTGATTTTGTTGAAACTCCTAAATCTTTAGCTTTATTTTTATTAATTATTAATTTTAGTTCTGGTTTATTTCGATTGTAATCAGATTCTATTCTTGAAAGGTTTTTATTAGATCTTAGTTCTCTAATTACTTTTTTTTGTATTTCTTCAAGTTCCTCGTAAGTACTTCCATAAATGACCATTTGTACAGGTTTATTGTAATTAGATACTCGTATTGATTGCGGAGAGATAGGAAAGGCCACAGCTTGAGGCAAAGTTACTATTTTTCCTATTGCCTCTCTCAAAACGACTTGTTGTCCTTTTTTTCGATTTTTCCAGTCATCTAATAAAGCAATTATTATAAAACTATTATATGAATTAGCTGAATTTCCAAACCCAGGAACCCTCATTATAAATCTTGAATATGGACTATCTTCAGCTTGAAGAAGTGGAAGTAGTCTGGCTTCTACTTTCTGAGCTTGTTCTTGAGTATATTCAAAAGAAGTTCCCTCATCTGTAAATCCAATAATTAAATATGCCCCACGATCTTCTGTGGGCAACAACTCTTTTTTTGAAAAATTAAATAATAATACCGATGCGATAACTATTAAAATTATAAAAGAACTTACAGTTTTTGTCTTATCTACAATTATATCTAAAGTTTCTTTATAAAAATTAGAAAAACTTATGAAAAATTTTTCAAACTTTTGAATTAAAAGTTTTTTTGATGTTTTCTTATATAAAAATTTACTAGCAAGCATTGGGGACAATGTTAACGCAACAAAAGATGACACTACTATTGAAAAAGATAAAGCTATTGCTGTTTCTTTAAATAAAGTTCCAGAAATTCCTTCAATAAAAATCAATGGTATAAAAACTGCAACTAAAATTAGTGTGGTAGCTACAATTGCAAAAGAAATTTGTTTAGAGCCTTTGTAAGCAGCAACTAATGGAGTTTCACCATTTTCTATCCTTCTGTATATTGCATCTGTCATTATGACAGAGTCATCTGTTATTATCCCTATCGCTAAAATAAAACTTAAAAGAACGAAAATATTTATTGATAATCCAAATATGTATAAACCTAAAAAAGAGGCTATAAGGCTCACAGGAAGGGCAATTGCAGGCACTATCACAGCTTTTAAATTTCCTAAAAATAGATAAATTATTAAAACAACTAGAATAAAAGCTATTAATAAAGTTTTATACACTTCTTCAATAGCAGCTTCTACATAGTTTGCTCTATTAAAAGAAACTCTCAAATCTAATTCTTCTGGTAAAGATTTTTTAACTTGAATAAGTTTTTTTTTAATATCATTTGAAAGCTCAACTGTTGAGGCACCACTTCTTGCATAAATACCAATTCCAACAGTTTTTAAATTTATTTGGTCTTTAGTTTGGGCTTTAAAGAGAGTTTTTTCTGAAACTGGACCAAATTCTATGTTAGCAACATCAGATAATAAAATAACACTATTACCTTTTTTTTTTATTGGAAGCTGTTTGATTGAATTAATATTATTATATGATTTATCTAAATTAAGTGTTAAATCAATATTGTCTGCTTCAAGAGTGCCAGCAGGAAGACTTATATTTTCTTTTCGCATAGCATTTTCAACTTCTTGAATTGTTAAATCATTAGCTGCAAGTCTAATAGGATCTATCCAAACTCTTATACTCAACTCCCTTAATCCACCAACTCTTATCCTGCCAACATTTTTTACACTTGAGAATTGATCAACTAAATATCTTTTAGCATAGTCTCCTAACTCAAGATCACTCCAAGTTGATGATGAAAGAGATAACCACATAGTTGTTGTAAAACCGGCTGCCCTTTTGAGTATTTGTGGAGGATCAGATTCTGAAGGTAAATTATCGACAATTCTAGCAACTCTTTCTCTTATATCATTTGCTGCATTATCTAAGTCTATATTAGTATTAAATTCTACATTGATTGTACTTCTTCCATTTTCAGATTTAGATTCAATATTTTTTATTCCTTCAGCTCCTCCAATGACATCTTCAACAACTTGAGTCACCTCTTGATCAACTATAGAAGCAGCAGCAGATTTATAATCTACTTGAATTTGTACAACAGGTGGCTGTATACCATTTGGTAATTCTCTTACTGGCAATTTCCAAAAAACAAATAAACCAAAAACAATTAAGATAAGAGACATGACCCAGGATACTGTCGGTCTTTTTATGCTTAATTCAGTAATAAACATTTACTTGTTGATAGGTTTTATTTTTCCTCGAGGTCTAACTTTTTTTAATCCCTCGGCCACAATAATATCCCCTTCGGTTAAACCAGAGGTTATTTCTATATTTTTATCACTTCTCAGACCTGTTTTTACTTCAGTTTTGTTTGCAATATTTTCATTATTTATTTTATAAACATAAGACTTGTCTCCCTCAACCATTACGCTTGTATCGGGAACACTTAAGGAGTTTCTTAAATTAAATTTGACCCCAACTTCTAACAATGATCCTGAAATTAATTCTAAATCTTTGTTATTGACTTTTATTCTAGATAACAAACTTCTAGTATCAGCATTAATTCTACTTGAAACAAAGTCTACCTTTCCCTCAAATATTTTATTTTTATAGCTTGCTATTTTAACTTCTACCGGTAGTCCCTTTTTTATAGATGTAGAATAATTTTCAGGAATTTTGATATCAGAATAAATAGTAGAATTATCATCGAGTGTAATAATGACTATATTATTTGACACAAGTATATCTTCAGTTAAGCTTGTATATCCTAGTATTCCACTAAATGGGGCCACTATATTTCCACTTTTTAATTTTATTAAAGTTTCTCCTTTTTTAACAAAATTTTTTAATTTTAAGTCCTCAAATAGATCATCTTTTTTAATCTTAAAAGTTTCAGATTTTTTTGAAATTGCAGTTCCGAAAGTTTCTATTTTTTCTGAAAATTCTTTTTCAACTACTTCAGTTACTATTATCCCAGGAGGTGGTCTTTTACTAAATTTTTTTTTAAAATGGTTTCCAATCATTGTTCTTCCAATAATTACAGTTGTAATGATTAAAAAAAACAACAATATTATTGAAATAGTTTTTGTAGATCTTTTCATATTTTATTTAAATTATGCCGTATTCGGCCCAAGAGCCATCGTAAATACAGGGGTGATATTTATCATTTATTAAAGAATAAGCTAGTGCCAAAACACACGCAGTGACTCCAGAACCACATGAAAAAACTACACTTTTATCACTTATATTTTTTAAATAATTTTCAAAAAGGATCTTAAGATCATTTCTACTCTTAAATGTTTTATCTTCATTTAAACAGTAATTAAAAGGTATACATAAAGAATTTTTTATACTACCACTTCTTAAACCTTCCCTTGGTTCTGGAACTTTTCCTTCGAATCTTTCTTTGTTTCTTGCATCGATCACCTTAAATTCTTGTTTATCAATATTTTGATCAATTGATTCTTTATTTTTAACAAGCTCTTTTTTTTCAAAACTTTTATATTCAGATGTTTGAATATTTGTAACAATATCTGTAATTTTTCTATTTTCTTTAACCCATTTTTTAAGTCCTCCATTTAAAACATGAACCAATTTAGGATTATGGCCAAAATAAATAAAATTAAACCAACATCTGCATGAGCTGATCACATCTGAATTATCATAGATGACTATTTCATCTTCATTCCTTATTCCCATTTTTGAAACGATATAATCCCAATCACTTTGGTCAACTAACATGTGTGGTAAATTAATCTTTTTTTTAGAATTAGCATCTAAGTCAAAAAAAATAGCATTTGGAATATGTTGATTTTTATATTCTTTCAATCCAATTCTTTTAGTTTGTGGCATATGCCATGAGCAATCTATAATTTTTACAGAACTAATATTTTTTTCTAACCAATCAGTTTCTACTAATGACATTTTATCTTTTATCTAAATA
>Ga0209425_10001342_pt1 | contig 28720 bp, 25 predicted proteins | sample COG_05_FD_184749 | JGI IMG/M metagenome (GOLD analysis project Ga0209425, IMG submission 184749) | Pelagic Microbial community sample from North Sea - COGITO 998_met_05 (SPAdes) (version 2) | ecosystem: Environmental > Aquatic > Marine > Neritic zone/Coastal water | place: Helgoland, sampling...
CAATGCACGTTTTATCTTTTTCTCGTCGAGTCAAATATATGGCGATCCAGAAACAAAGTATGTGCCATCCCCAAAGAGTTATCTTGGCAATGTTTCCTGTCAAGGGTCCCGAGCGTGCTACGGTGAGAGCAAACGGGTGGGTGAAACAATTACTTATATTTTTAATAATCAGACCGTACTAAAAACAAATATGATTAGGCCCTCTAATATTTTTGGTCCAGAAATACTGGAAAATAAATGCAGAATATTACCAAATTTTGCCAGTAAAATCAAAAAAGTCTTCCCTTTCAAATATATGGGATGGTTCACAAACTAGAACTTTTTGCTACATCACAGATGCAATATTTGGGTTTTTTTGTGATCATTTTAAAAGGAATTCCATGGGAATCGTACAATATTAGCAATTTAAATCCAGAGATCTCAATCATAGAGCTAGTGGAAACAATTAAGGAAGTTATGTCCAAAAAACCAATCTATCATTTGATTGACTACCCAGACAGTTATCCACAAGATGATTTTGTGCTCCGGAGCCCTGATATAAGCGAAGCGCAAATACAACTTGGATTTGAGTCCAGGATAAATTCAATATTAGTTTACAAAAGTTTTTAGCTTGGAGCAAAGATGTATACAGTGCAGAATAGGATTTTTTGATATCATTGTTAATATGTGGAAATTATGAATTTTGTTCATATAGTTTTTATTTTTTTTATTACTGCCTCTATAAGCTTTTTGGGAACAAAATTTCTTTTGGGTTTCTTGCGAGACAAAAAAATTTTTGACACTCCAAATGAGCGATCCAGCCACAGAAAACCTATACCGAAAGGTGGTGGAATTGTTGTTATTGGGGCGGTTTTAATTGCATTTGTTTTTATATTTAATTCTCGTGGCGATACATACCTCCCGCTAATTATAGCGACCCTGTTTCTTGCTTTGATTAGCTGGATTGATGACCTTAAGGACCTCCCTGCTGGCCTAAGATTAACAGCTCAATTTATTTCATCTACTTTTGTTTTATTGATGATGTCACCATCAGAGCCCTATTTTCATGGAATAATTCCAACTTGGTTTGAACTCATTATTATAGCATTTATTTGGGTATGGTTTATTAATGTTTTTAATTTTATGGATGGAATTGATGGTATTACGGCAGTTGAGACTATAAGTATTGGAAGTGGGTTGTTTCTTATTATTCTTATAAACGGTGGGCGGTCAGAAGTTGGCCTCTCGGGTTTGGTTTTAGCCGCATCCGCGTTAGGTTTTATATGGTGGAACTGGTCTCCGTCCCAGCTTTTTTTAGGGGATGTAGGCAGCATACCTCTGGGCTTTATAATTGGTTGGTTGTTACTGCAAATTTTACCCACCCCATTATGGCCTATTAGTATTATTATCCCTCTTTACTATCTTTCCGATGCCACAATTACCCTAATTATTAGGTGTCTGAATAAAGAACGGTTTTGGCTTCCTCATCGTCAACATTACTACCAACTCGCGACGAACCGGGGGCTAAGTCATGCTCACGTTTCTCTGACTATTCTAATTTTGAACATGTGCTTACTTGGTTGGGCCTATTTTTCACTGATATTCCCGCTCACCTCTATTCTTTGTGCGAGTTTAAACGTCGTTTTAATTTTATTTTATTTTAGAGGTGTTAAGTGAAAATTCTTTTTTTCAGTGAAAATTTTCCACCTGAGACTAATGCTGCTGCGACTAGGGTTTACGAACGAGCGCTTTATTGGGTAAGAGCTGGTCATGATGTTACCGTAATTACATCAGCACCAAATTTCCCATTAGGTATTGTTTTCACCGGGTATGAGAATCACTGGTATTTTAATGAAAAAATGTATGGGATTAACGTCGTGCGAGTTAAGACCTACATTTCTCCAAATCAAGGAGTATTCCGCCGTGGTGTAGACTTTCTAAGTTTTGGCATAATGAGTTCTATTTTTGGTCTTTTTCAAGTTCGGCCGGATGTAGTGGCTGCAACCTCACCACAATTTCTTACAGCAGTCTCTGGATGGTTTGTCGCATTTATTCGGCGCATTCCATTTGTATTTGAGTTAGGCGACCTATGGCCCACCTCAATTGTAGCGGTTGGAGTCATAAAAAAAGGTTTTCTAATAAACTTATTTGAGAGAATTGAACTATTTCTTTACCGAAACTCTACAAGAGTTGCCTCACTAACTTATGCTTTCAAAAAAAACCTGGTGGATCGCGGTGTTGATTCAAACAAAATTGATGTTGTAAGAAATGGGGTTGACGTTAGCCGATATCAACCGATGAAACAGTGTATCAAACTAGCTAGCAAATATAATATAAAAAATAATTTTGTTGTTGGGTATATTGGTACACACGGGATGGCTCATGGCCTTAGTAATGTATTAAAAGTCGCTGAAAAACTAAAATATGATAAAAATATTATTTTTCTTTTTGTAGGAGCAGGGGCTGATCGGGAAAACCTTATAAAACTCTCTTCTGATCGTAATCTTCCAAACACCCTATTTTTGCCAATGCAACCAAAAGAGGAAATGCGATCTATTTGGTCTTTATGTGATATCGCGCTTGTACATTTAAAAAATAATCCTGCGTTCTCAGAGGTTATTCCATCCAAAATTTTTGAAGCGATGTCTATGGGGCTGCCAATATTACTTAATATGCCTGATGGGGAGGCAAGGGATATTATTGAAAAAGAGTTTGCAGGAATTTGGGTGCCTCCTGAAAATCCCGAGGCCCTATCAAAATCAATCAAAATACTTATTGAGGATAAAAAACTACACAAAACAATATCACAGAATTGTATCGCCGCAGCACCCAAATACTCTAGGTCTCACCAAGCACAAAAGATGATTGATGTTTTCGACAAGGCTATATTATGAGTAAAATACTTATTACTGGCGCAACAGGTTTTATAGGAGCCTCTCTAATAAATACCCTTCGTACGCAAGGCCATATCATGTCAGGTACTACCCGAAAAACTGGGGTTGTTTCAGGTCCAAACGGAATTCCATTACACAAAATTCCAGAAATAAGTGTAAATACAGATTGGTCAAATATAATTTCTGGTGCAGAGGTAATAATTCACTTGGCTGCCCGTGTTCACATCATGAGGGATCAATCGCAGAATCCGATGGAGGCATTTCGCTGTGTTAATACTTTGGGTACAAAGTCCTTAGCTTTACAGGCCGCAAATGCTGGCATAAAACGGTTTATATTTCTTAGCACTGTAAAGGTAGCCGGAGAAACCAGCCCTCTAGATGGCTTTAAAGAATCTGGACCAACATCACCCAATGATCCTTATAGTATCTCAAAATATGAAGCGGAACAAGAGTTGCTTAAAATTGCTCAGAGGAGCTCAATGGAAGTTGTTATAATAAGACCACCATTAGTATATGGCCCAAATGTAAAAGGAAATTTTCTTAGTTTACTTAAGTTAGCAAAAAGAAATTATCCTCTCCCTCTTAACTCAATTAACAATAAGAGAAGTCTGATATTTGTAGACAACTTAACTGACGCCATAACAAAAGCTGTCGACCACCCAAAAGCCGCCAATAAAATATTTTTTTTAAGTGATGAAGAAAACCTATCAACCACAGAGCTAATCAATAAAATATCAAGAGCATTTGGTACTAAAGCAAGAATTTTCAATATTCCACAAAAATATCTAATTTTATTAGGAAAAATAACTGGCAATACAGACATAATAAAGCGTCTAACTCAGACCCTGACTGTCGACTCAACAAGAATAAAGTCTGATCTTAATTGGTCACCGCCCTTTCAATCAGATGTTGGGATAGAAAAAACTGTTAATTGGTATAATAGAAGTTTATTAGAAAAACATGGTCTAGAGAGATAGTAAGCAAATTTTAATGGTAAAGAACGTGTCTAGAGCTATTATTTTAAGAAAGTGGTAAACCTTCATGAATATTAAATCATTTTTTATTCAAACTTTCACCTAAGGTAAAAAAATTGCCAAAAATTTATAACCGCGCAAACATAGCTTTTACCCATGACGTATTCATGGCATCAATATCTTTTATATTAGCCTTATATTTACGATTGGGTAACGACGTTTTAGAGTCTTATGCTGTAAGCGAGCTTATTTTTGGTACAATTTTATTCACAGCGATTGCGGCCATTGTTTTCAGGTCATTAAAGATGTACCGAGGAGTATGGCAATACGCTTCATTAAACGATCTAATAAATATCACCAAATCAACTAGCTTGGTCATATTGATATTTGTTGTTGTTTCATTCGTAAATAATAGATTAGAAGACCTGCCTCGTTCACTTCCCTTTATAAATTGGTTTGTATTAATGGCATTACTAGGCGGGCCAAGATTCTTATATAGATTATTTAAAGATCAAAATATTGAGTTAAGATATGAAAAAAATTCCCACAAACGAATTCCAGTATTGTTAGTCGGAGCTGGTGATAGTGCCGACCTATTTATAAGAGACTTAGCTAGGGGTGATTCTAATTACAGGGTTTGTGGCATTATATCAGGTACAAATGCACGCGTGGGAAGGAATATTCAAGGGGTTGAAATTCTTGGAACGACAGATGAGATACCTATTATATTTAATGACCTAACGCGACTTGGGCAAAAGCCACAACGTCTTGTAATTACTTCAGAACGCGTTGAGAAACATGATCTCGAAGCGCTTCTAAAAGTAGCCGACTCATTGGGCATGACACTAGCTCGATTACCTTCTTTGACAGATTTTAAAAAGGGCTTAACTGGTTCAAATGAAATTAACATTAAACCAATTGATGTTGAAGACCTATTGGGTCGTCCGCAAACTTCCTTGGATTCACGAGAAATGCGAGATCTTATTACAAAACGACGAGTGCTGATTACTGGGGCGGGCGGAAGTATTGGTAGCGAACTTGTAAGGCAAATTGCCAATTATTTTCCAAGCAAAATAATTCTCGTCGAAAATAGTGAGTTTAATTTATATACAATCGATATGGAGCTCTCAAACAAGAACCCAGGTGTGGCACGCCATGCATTAATTGGTGACGTTCGAGACCGTCAGCGCATGTTTCAAATATTTGAACAGTATAAACCAGAACTTGTTTTCCACGCTGCGGCTCTCAAACACGTCCCGATGGTAGAATTTAATATGTTCGAAGGCATGTTCACAAACGTAATAGGAACAAAAAACGTCGCAGATGCTGCTAATAAGGCGTTGGTATCAACGTTCGTGCAGATTTCGACAGACAAAGCGGTTAACCCTTCAAATATTATGGGCGCGTCAAAAAGAATAGCAGAGAGCTATTGCCAAGCCTTGGATTTGGAAAGAGGCCTTAACACGACCCGTTTTATTACTGTTCGTTTTGGCAACGTATTAGGTTCTGCAGGTTCAGTTGTGGCACTTTTTCGCGACCAAATATCTAAAGGTGGACCGGTTACTGTTACTGACCCAAAAATGAAACGTTATTTTATGACAGTGCGGGAAGCAGTCGAATTAGTACTAGCAGCATCGGCTTTAGGAACAACACAGCCGAATCAGGTTGGCAAGATATTTGTGCTTGAGATGGGAAAACCAGTTCTAATTCAGAGTCTAGCAGAGCAAATGATCCGATTAGCCGGACATAGTCCCAGCAAAGATATTAAAATTATTCACACTGGACTGCGGCCCGGTGAGAAACTATTCGAAGAAATGTTTCACGATGGTGAAAAATTAGTCGAAACATCCCAATCAGGCGTCATGCTTGCGGCACCAAGAGTGGTTGATCTCGAGGATATCATTTTACAAATTGATAAAATAAATAAAACTATCATTACAAACGATGGGAAATCTCTCATCAAAATAATTCATAGTTTAGTTCCTGAGTATAACCCTCCCTCTTAATAAAAATAATAATTTGTCTGGCTCACAATTAGTCAGTTTGCTATATCCTTCTAGCTTAAGTTTTATCAAATATTGGGGGCCTTACTAGATGCAAAATATTATAAAACGCGCACTAATTTCTGTTTCAGATAAGACTAATTTGATTGAACTAGCTAAAAAGCTCTCGAAACTTGAGATAGAGTTAATATCCACTGGTGGTTCAGCTAAAACTCTTCGGGACGAAGGCATTTCAGTCACAGACGTATCCGATTATACTGGATTTCCAGAAATTATGGGTGGCCGAGTAAAAACTCTTCATCCCAAAATACATGGCGGCGTGCTGAGCCGACGGGACTGTATAGAGGATACAGAAGCCATGCTTAAGCATAATATTCTCAACATTGATCTTGTAATTGTTAACCTCTATCCATTTGAAGAGGCAATAAAACTTAATCCCAATAATATTGAAAATTGCATAGAAAATATCGATATCGGTGGTCCATCGATGATTCGTTCGGCTGCAAAAAACCATCGTTTTATTACTATCGTAGTAGACCCGAAAGACTATGATAATTTAACTAATGAACTTAATAACAATAACTGTTCAACAACATTGAGTTTTAGGAAGGAGCTTGCAGAAAAAGCATTCCAACGGACAGCGGCCTACGACATAGCAATCGGAACCTGGTTTTCTAATATGTCAGGAAATCAGCACCCCGAAAGACTAAATTTTTCTGGAACACTGAAACAAGGGCTTCGATATGGCGAAAATCCCCACCAAACAGCCGCATTTTATGCAAACTCTAGCCAAAGACCCGGCGTAGCTACATCCAAACAGACTCAGGGAAAGGAGCTGAGCTTTAACAACCTAAATGATACGGATGCTGCTTATGAACTTGTTGCAGAATTTAAAAATCCCACTTGTGCAATTATAAAACATGCAAACCCATGCGGCGTCTCGACAGATAAAACGTTATCAAACGCTTATAAAAAAGCTTTATCCTGCGATCCGGAGAGCGCTTTCGGGGGGATCATTGCTTTTAATAAAATTCTAGATGCAGATACAGCCACCGAAATAATTAATCTTTTTGCAGAAGTAGTTATTGCGCCAGAGATTGATTCCGAAGCAAGTAAAATTTTAGCAAAGAAGAAAAATTTAAGAGTCCTTGTTGCTGGTACAGTGCCCAACTCTGCGCATCCAGAAATGACTATTCGCACACTCGCTGGCGGTTACTTGGTTCAAGAAAGTGACGCTTTACTTACAGATAGCAATCTGACGGTAGTCACTGAACGGAAACCGGGTGAGAGAGAGATGAAAGATCTAATGTTTGCCTTTACAGTATGTAAACATGTAAAATCTAATGCAATTGTTTACGCTAAAGATCAAGCTACCGTTGGTATTGGTGCTGGTCAAATGAGTAGAGTTAATTCTTCCAGGATTGCAGCTTGGAAGGCGCAAGATGCGTCTACCGCAGCCGATGAAGGGGCTAGTAGAGCATACGGTTCAGTCGTCGCTTCAGATGCGTTTTTCCCATTTTCTGATGGTCTATTGGCAGCAGCTTCTGCTGGGGTAACAGCAGTCATTCAACCCGGGGGATCAATACGAGATAATGAAGTAATTGCTGCTGCAAACAATCAAAACATCGCGATGGTTTTTTCAGGTATGCGGCATTTCAAACATTAAAAACGCCTATCTTTTATTACCGTTTCGTCCATATGTGATTGTCTAATATATTGTCCCAATAAGTGCATAATAGATTGATGGACATCTTCGATTATACCATAATTATCCGCCTCGACATGAATATTAACAGTTGCGATTTTTGCACTTCGGCCGCCGGAGAAGCCCGTCAAAGATATCACGTCTAATCCAAAGTCATGCGCCCACTTAGCTACACGCACAATATTCTCAGAGTCGCCAGACGAACTAACCGTCATAACCACATCACCGACATCTGCAAGAAGCTTTAGCTGATTAACAAAAACTTCGTCGTAAGAAATATCATTTGCTATTGCTGTTAAAACCTCAACATTACTTGCTAAAGAATGAATCCTTGGACAAAGGTTTGTATCTGTCGCTACCAACTTACCATGGTCACATGCCAAATGGTTCGATATAGAAGCAGAACCGCCATTACCGCAAACATAAAGTGTCTTTTTTGATTGATAGGCTTTTAAAAGCACCTCAGCCGCCTGTTCTAGTTTACTAATATCTAGACTGGCGGCAGCTTTTGAATAATTATTAAAATATTCATCGGTATATTCTTTGATATTTGGAAATTTTTTGTCCGGAAATGTCATATTTTTACAACCATTTAACACGCCCTTTAACATACTAGCTTAAGACAGCAAAGCAACCTATAGTTGTTTAAGCCTAAATTTCATATATTTTTTATTATTATTTATCAATAATCATTTTATAAAATACTTTTAAACTCGAGACCTCTAATGATTAAAACCACAGATATTAAATTGAAATTAGCCGTGCTCCAGCAAGCAAATGGCCATTACGAGCCAGCCATGGCAAGATATTTGCAATTTCTTAGAGAAAAACCCCAAGATCCACTTATTAATTATTTAGTTGGCACAATTTATTTCCAATTTAATGACTTAAATAATTCTAAAAAGTTTTTTGATAATGCCATTAAATTTGAGCCAAATTTCTCAGAAGCTCTAAACCTTAGGGGGATTATCTATAAGGAATGGAAAAACCTTGAACTAGCTGAGAATGATTTCAACAATGCCATCCTAATTCGAAAAAATTTTCCTGAAGCCTTGAGCAACCTCGCTGATTTATATCGTCTAAAGAATAATTTTACCGAAGCTCGTTCTTTAATAAACCAGGCAATTAAACATAATCCTAATCTTGCCGCCGCCTACAACAACTTAGGCGTAATTGAGAGAGATACTGAGAATCTCAATCGTGCGCGCACAGCATTTGAAAAGGCCCTAACCCTCGATCCGGCGCTACATCAAACAGAGCTTAATTTAGCGCTCGTAATTGATAAAATTGGAGATACAGCAAGCGCTATTGAACTTGCTATGAAAGTGATAATTAACCACCCACAAAATGCCCACGCACACAATTGTCTTGGGACAATTTATCTAAACCAAAACAATCTATCCGAGGCAGAAAAATCCTTTAAAAAATCCTGTTCATTGGAACCAGCGTTTGCAGAAGCTAACAATAACCTTGCAAATACCCTCTTGAAAAAAAACAAAGTAAAGCTGGCACTTAAATATTTTAATATTGCCTTAGATATAGATCCCAAGAATCCTGGCTTCTGGGCAAATAAAGGTGCTGCTTACCAAGCTGCAAATCAGCTTCAAAAGGCAATAGGCGCCTGTAATGAAGCTCTAAATATTAACCCTAACCATACCGATGGTAGATGGAATAGGGGAATTGCCTATTTACTATCTGGCGACTTATTAAGGGGTTTTTCTGATTATGAGACAAGATGGCAACTACCCGAGTTTAAATCGTTAAAAAGAAGCAGCATATTATGGACAGGACAAAACTTATTTAACAAATCTATTCTTGTATACTCTGAACAAGGTTTTGGAGATACCATTCAATTTGTAAGATATATTAATAAATTAACACAGCTAGAGCCAAATTTGGTTTATTTTGAGACCCATTCGGCTTTAGAAACATTAATCAACGAGATTGATGGTATTGATATGGTATTTACAAGGGGAGCAGCTTTGCCAAGAACAGACTTCCACATACCATTAATGAGTTTACCTTTTATTTTTAAAACGACTATACACTCTATTCCGAACCAAGTTCCTTATTTGCACCCACCCCAAATTCCGCCAAATATCTTTACAAAAAATAATTCAAAAAAATTTAACGTTGGTATTTGTTGGAAAGGCAGAGTGACACATAAAAATGATTCTAATCGGTCCATGTGTGTAAAAACTTTATTTCCACTTTTTGAAATGCCTGATATCCAGTTTTATAACTTACAATTAGACCATGGTGAATCTAAAATATTAAAAGAATACAAGATTATTGATTTAAGCAATCAAATCACTGACTTCAGTTCAACAGCAGCAATTATCAAAGAGCTGGACCTTGTGATAACCGTGGATACTGCATTGGCTCATCTTTCTGGAGCACTAGACTTTGAATGCTGGGTTCTTTTACCTTTCTCTCCGGACTGGCGATGGCTTTTGAAAACCTCTAGTAGTCCATGGTACCCGTCGTTAAAATTATTCCGCCAGCAGACAACTGGAGATTGGAGTAAGTTAATTTCAATTATCAGACAATCACTCAAAAAAAAATTCACATTAAACGTCATATAACTTCTTAGCATTATCATAGAATATTGCTTGCTTATCATCTAAAGGTATTCTCTCTAAAGATTGTTTATAGCCATTTATTAATTCTTCATATGTGCTCCAAAGCTTTTCAATAGGGAAATTACTGCCAAAAATACACCTTCTTGGGCCAAACAACTCTATACATTTTTCTGTTATTTCGCTAATAAAGTCTGGAGAAACGCTATGGATAAAAGTCCCTAGTCCAGAGAATTTGCAATGAACATTGGTTTCTTGTGATAAACGTTTAATGCCGTCCGACCACATTATCATACCAGCTTTTGAGGCATCTTCTGGCATCCCACAATGCTGCAACACCATCGGTGTTTCAGAAAAAGAATGAGCCAAATTTGCCGCATCACTCATTTGTGAAGAGAACACTTGTAATTCAAAGAGCCAACCATAATCTTGTAAAATTGAGAAATTATGCCGCCAGGTTTCATTCATCATAATATCGGGTGCAGAGGCAAATCGATATTTTGGGTTTACATGCCAATGAAGTTGCTGTCGTATTCCTTTTACTAACTTGTTTTGACTAAGCAATCTCAAAGTTTCAGTACAGTTTTCAGAAGCAAAATCAGCGTAGGCGATGATAGACATCGGCCAATTGCATTCTGAAACCACATCAGTCACCCAGTCTACTTCTTCCAATTCACGAGAATTGGGCCAATTTACTTGAATATAAACCGAACCAACAACATTTTGGCTACTGGCATCAGCAATAAATTCGTCTATTAGGTAATCTCTTCGTATTTTATCGTAATTACCAAATATTCTTGGTTGAGTTGGCCCTTTAAGCCAATCTAAATCTGATAATCGCCAAATATGGTGATGTGCATCAATTACTTTGACTGATTTTAACAAGTTCTGTTCCTTATTTAACAGGTTGGCATCTTACCCTTCCTATTACATCCCATTCATAAATATCACAATTCAATATCAAAAGATATTTTTCATATTCTTTTTCACTCATACAAATTTTCTGATTATCTAATAATCGAATAAATTGGCAGTCTTTGCCAGAAATGTATGATAAACCGTGCTCTCCACTAGTCCTACCGGTCTCGCGAACCAAAACGATGTCAACCGCGGTATGAGATACAGTCATCCATAAAGGTGCTGCGCACCCAACAAAAAAGTTTACACAAAAAAGACTTATACAGACTTTTGTATAAAAATTTAAATAAGCTTGCTTTAAAAAAACAATGTCTCTCTTATTAATAATGTCTAAGTCACTTTTTACTATTGATCTGATTTTGCTGTATTTTTTCTAAATAAAATACAAAAATGGAGCGGGCGATGAGATTCGAACTCACGACTTCAACCTTGGCAAGGTTGCGCTCTACCCCTGAGCTACGCCCGCAACTCTATTTCAAGTGCTATTTAACAGCTATAAAGAGATGTGGCATAATAGTGATACAATAAAACTTTGCAAGAGGCATGTTTAAACCCGAATAATTAACGTCTATTGGGATAAAACAACGAATGATCTGCCATAAGACTTGTAAATTCTTATGAATGTGCCAAATATACACGATAAATAGTGTGTTAAAAAGGTGGGTAATTCATGAGCGACGTTACTGGTGATAATTTACACAATTTTAATGAGAAAATTAACAAGGGATCAGAAAACGATTTAATATTAGATACTAATACGGATAGCTTTAGTAATGATGTTATTAATGCTTCTATGCAAGTCCCCGTAATTGTTGATTTCTGGGCGCCTTGGTGTGGCCCGTGTAAACAACTTACGCCAGTTTTAGAAAAGCTTGTAAAAGAGTATTCTGGCCAAATTAAACTCGTAAAAATTAACATTGATGAAAATCAGGCGTTAGCCCAACAATTACGTGTGCAGTCTATTCCAATGGTTTATGCTTTTAAAGATGGCCAGCCTGTTGATATGTTTAATGGGGCGCTGCCAGAAAGTCAGCTTCGTAAATTTATAGATAAAATTACAGGAGGCGAGGGGTCACCCCAGGATCAATTAATTGAGCAAGCCAAAGAATTGTTTAAAATTAACCAAATAGAGGCTGCAATAGAAATTTACAGTCAAGTGATCGCTTCAGACGGAACAAATGCCGAGGCTCACTCAGGATTGCTTAAAAGTTTAATGGCCAGCGGAAAAAACGATGAAGCATGGCAATATCTAGAGGGTTTAAATGACGAACTTCTTAAAAACTCAGAAATTATATCCGTAAGAACGGCGCTAGAGTTAGCAGATCAAGCATCAGGTTCTGGGGAAATTGATTCTCTTAGTGATTTAGTAAAAAATGAACCAGATAACCTTGAAGCTAAATATGATTATGCTCTAGCACTTTATGGTTCACAAAAAACAGAGGCGGCCATTGAAGAACTAGTTGAAATCTTAAAACGTAATAGTGCGTGGAATAATGATGCAGCTCGGCAACAACTTTTTAAAATATTTGAAGCTTTAGGAAATAGCGATCAGATTACTATTGATGGTCGAAAAAAGATGTCCGCGGTATTATTCTCATGATAAACGAAAAACAATTAAAAGGTGTTGTTGAACCTTTTGGGCTTCCATTTGGAAGTTTACCAAAAAATATTCCAATATTTCCATTATCGGGCGCTTTGTTGTTACCACATGGCAGAATGCCCCTGAACATTTTTGAAGACAGGTATGTCAAAATGGTCATGGATAGCATACGTGAATCTCGCTTAATTGGAATGGTTCAACCTAATGAGGAAATTAAAGATGCTGGCACGAATGAAGCCACATTGTTCCATATAGGTTGCCTGGGCCGTATAATATCTTTTTCAGAAATGGATGATGGCCGAATTTTCATCACGCTCCAAGGTGTTGCTAGATTTAAAATTAAAAATGAACTTGAAAATCAATTTCCCTACCGCAGTATAAGAGCGCAGTATGAGGATTTTAAAGATGACTACGATCCTTATAAGGCGGTTAAGGGTAGAAATATACTAACAAATGTATTGGAAAACTATCTTGAAGAAAAGAAAGTCGCCTTAGAGTGGAAAGAGCTCGCAAAAACAAAAGACAGGAGATTAATTGCGTCAATTGGAATGATGCTTCCGTTTGGTAATACAGAAAAGCAGGCGATTTTGGAGTCTGTTAATTTTGATCAAATGGTCGATATAATCAACTCGTTAATTGAGATGGAATTAGCGACAGGAGAGAGCGTGGCTACAAAACATTAGGGATATTATTATATTATGCAAAATACTTTCGACGAAAATCTTTTGGAAATACTAGTCTGTCCTTTAACGAAAAGCCCCTTGATCTATGATGCAGGTAACCAAGAGTTAGTGAGCAAGGCTGCTAGACTAGCATTCCCAATCCGGGATGGAATTCCAATAATGTTGCTTGATGAGGCCCGATCACTTAAGTAGAAAAAAAGAGATGGGGACCTACAAAGATTGACCTTTTAAGAGTTTTGGTAAATCGCCGACTTCTCCCATAGCATATAGCATTAGATATTTTTTTAGCGGGCCTAAATTATTAGTAATTGATAAACCAAGTTGTCTAATAACCTTTAGAGGTAAAATGTTATTAGAAAAAAGCCGATTAAGTGTATCAGTAAAAAATAGCATTGAAGTGTTGTCAAAACGTCTCCAAGTTTCATACTCTCTCAAGGTCGCAAATCCCCCAATATCCAAACCTAGTCTGGCGTTATTTGTAATAACTTCAACCAACGCCGCTACATCACGCAGGCCCATGTTAAATCCCTGCCCAGCAATAGGATGTAAGCCGTGTGAAGCGTCACCAACCAAAACCAATCTTTCATCAATGCATTTGTCTGCAAACTGAAAGGAAAGAGGGTAAGTCCATTTTGAACTAACAACGATTATTCGTCCCAGAAAATCACCAAACTTTTGGTTTAGTATAGAATTAAATTGCTTGTCTGGTAGTTTCAATATTTTCAAAATCTGTTCCGTTTTATCAATCCAAACAATTGATGATCTTATATTTTTCCCACTTTCATTTTTCATAGGTAAGATAGCGAATGGTCCACCCGAGTAAAAATGCTCATGTGCTATATTGTTATGGTCATGTTCGTGTTCGACAGTAAGCACTATTCCTGTCTGTTTATAGTCAAAGCGGGTGAGAGCAATTGAGGCATCCGTCCTCACTTGAGATTGCCGCCCGTCCGCACCAACTATCAAAGAAGATTTAATGGTCTGCTGATTAGTAAGCGCTGCAAAAACACCCTCATTGTTTCTTCGAATAGTCTCAATTTTAACATTAGATATGGTTGTTATGGGTTCTAGAGACTCTAACTCAGTATTAACTGCGTATCGGAAGTGCCGGTTCTCCACCATAAAGCCAAGAGGCTTGCTGTCCAGAACATGGCGTTCATAATGAAGGAAGTGTTTTGAAGATTGATCACTCACCCTTATATCAAAAATGGGTGTATAATTTTCCCCTAAACGATCCCATATATCCAACTGCTCAAGCATTTTTTTTGAGGCTGAGGCTATCGCAGAAGCCCTTCCATCATAAGTTTTTATATTTTGATCTGATGGTTTAACTTGATCAATAATTATACTATTAAAACCAGCCCGCGCGAGTGCAATAGCGGTTGTGGCGCCAACCATACCACGGCCTACTATTAAAACATCCGTCTCCAAGTATTTTTTCATACTCAAGGATTGCACCTAGCAACTAAAAATGTCCAGCAAGAATTATGATTAATTTATATGCGTTTTTTATATAGCATAAAAAAATGTATATAAAATGGGCATTGTTTGCTAAAATAGTTCGCTTAATTTTATTAAACCACTGAAATTATTGTATAAAATATTTTGGCACGTTTCTTGTTTAGATAAGGAGGTTTGGCGGCAGAATTGGAGACGGAAAAATTTTCGCTCTAAACCTTAATAATACCACGCATATCCGAACTGGAGAGATTGACAACAAGGTACTTTAAACAACTAGGAGTAATATAAATGAGTAAATTTAGTGGCATAAATCTATTTGGCTATTTATTTGGAGCCAGCATTGCATTCACACCTTATGTGTCTTTAGCGTCTGATGGCAGGCCAGCATTAGATACTGGTGACACAGCGTGGCTTCTTACATCAACAGCAATAGTTCTACTTATGACAATACCAGGGGTCGCTCTGTTTTATGGCGGCATGGCTAGAAAAAAGAATGTATTGTCAGTTCTAATGCAGAGTTTTTCAATTGCCTGTTTAATTTCTGTGATCTGGATGGTTGTTGGTTATAGTCTGGCGTTTTCAAAGGGTTCTAATTTATACGTAGGAAACTTGGACCTAGCTTTTCTGGATCATTTAGCAGTTGAAGCGATAAATGGTACGATCCCAGATTCGCTATTTGTAGTATTCCAAATGACTTTTGCAATTATTACCGCTGCATTGATCACCGGAGCTGTTGCTGAGCGCATGAAATTCTCGGCTTTGTTATGGTTTGTTGGCCTTTGGTCGATAGTGGTTTATTCGCCTGTAACCTTTTGGGTTTGGGGAGGTGGTTTTTTGGGCGATGCTGGCGTCTTGGACTTTGCCGGCGGCACAGTAGTTCATATTAATTCCGGTATCGCGGCACTAGTTGCATGCATTATGCTTGGAAAGCGCAAGGGTTACGGGGTAGAGAACCTTGCGCCCCATAACTTAGTTCTCACCGTTATTGGAGGTTCATTGCTCTGGGTTGGCTGGTTTGGATTTAACGCGGGATCTGCTCTAGGCGCGAATGGCGGGGCAGCGATGGCTATGGTCGTCACTCAGATTGCGGCGGCAGCGGCAGGCTTGGCTTGGATGTTCATGGAATGGGCAACACATAAAAAGCCCACGGTATTAGGCGTTGTTTCCGGCGCAGTCGCTGGACTGGTTGCCATAACTCCGGCAGCTGGCTTTGTTGGGCCAAAAGGCGCATTAGCGATCGGAATCTTATCGGGGCTTGTCTGCTTCTGGGGAGCAACTTCTCTTAAACATAAACTTGGATATGATGATAGCTTAGACGTCTTCGCTGTTCATGGACTTGGTGGAATTACTGGTGCAATTCTAACAGGGGTTTTCGCGGTCGAAGCAATAGGAGGAACAGCTGGAGCCATAGAGGGTAATGTAGCGCAAATTGGCACCCAATTTTATGGTATCATCGCTACAATACTTTGGAGCGCAATAGCTACCGCCGTAATCATTTTTATCCTTGATAAAACCATTGGTATTAGAGTGGATCATGATTCTGAAGCCGAAGGGCTAGATCTCAGTCAACATGGTGAGTCTATTCAATAAATTTTGTATTAGGAGTATTCAAATAAATGATACGTTTGGTAATGTCCTCCGAACCTATCATTTATAAGGGTCGTTTCAAGAAAGCCACGCCTTGGAACGACCCAATTTATGCATTAAATTAAGTCAATTATTTGTACTTGCTTCTTTATTAGGCAGTGTCTTGAAGCCTTGCCACTCTAAGATAATCGGTGCTTGTCACATAAGCTATTGAAATTTCGTTATAAATTAAAGTTATCCAATTCTTCGGCATAGAAATTGTATATATCCGTAGTAACATATCATGTGGCGTACGCGGTTTCGTCCATCTGGGCGACTTGTAAATTGAATTATCGGAGGACAGAATGACTTTTTTATTAAAATTTCCAAAGTTATCTAAGCTTTTTTTTCAAATTATTTTTGCAATTATAATATTTTTACCCAATAGCGCCCAAGCTGCCGACACACTTAGTCGAGGAAACACGGCTTGGATCATTACGGCGACTGCCTTGGTATTATTTATGACGATGCCAGGTTTAGCATTATTTTATGGAGGCTTAGTAAGATCAAAAAACTTTCTGTCTGTTCTGATGCAATGTTTTACAATTTGCTGCTTGGCATCAATTGTCTGGGTAGTTGCTGGTTATTCAATAGCATTTGGCTCTAATAATATTTGGTGGGGCGGATTGTCTAAATCATTTCTGTCTGGTTCTGATATAAGCACGTTATCCGGGGATATTCCGGAAAACGTTTTTTTTATGTTTCAAATGACATTCGCAATCATTACACCCGCTTTAATTGTAGGGGCCTACGTCGAACGTATAAAATTTGGTGCTGTGGTGCTTTTCAGCACGCTGTGGGTTGTTTTTGTTTATGCACCATCGACCCATTGGATCTGGGGAGGTGGTTTGTTGAGTGACCTAGGATGGGCTAGCAAATCTCTCGAAGGTTACGCTACAATGGATTTTGCAGGTGGTTTGGTTGTTCACGCTAATGCAGCGGTAGCTGCACTGATAATTGCTAAGTTTCTTGGCAGTCGAAAGGGCTTCCCAAACGATTTACATCCCCCCCATAGCCCCGGCCTGGTAATGATCGGCGCTGCCATGTTATGGGTAGGTTGGTTTGGTTTTAATGCCGGTTCAGCGCTAGCCGCCAATGGAACTGCAGGAATGGCCTTAACTGTAACACATATTTCAGCGGCAACTGCATGCTTGACGTGGTCACTTATTGAATACTTTAAATTTGGCAAGCCGAGCCTGGTCGGAATAGCAACTGGTGCAATCGCGGGCCTTGCCACAATTACCCCAGGATCGGGGTTTGTTGGACCCGCTGGTGCAATCGTATATGGTGCACTTGCAGCAATTGTCTGCTTTTATATGATTAGTCTTGTAAAAAATAGTTGGAAAATTGACGATTCACTAGACGTGTTTGCAGTGCACGGAGTCGGTGGGATACTCGGGATACTCCTAACTGCATTTTTTGCGGATAAAAGTCTTGGTGGAGTGGGGTTGCCCGAGGGTGTTTCTATGGGAACAGCATTTTTGGGGCAATTAATCGCAACTGGTGTAACAATAGTTTGGGCCGGTATTGCCGCTTTCATTCTTTTAAAAATTACCCAGTTTTTTGTTGGACTCAGGGTTTCGGATGAAGATGAAACCGACGGTTTAGATATCACATACCATGGAGAACGAAGCTACGACCTCTAACTTTCTTTATAAAGGAGATTTGACGATGAAATTCATAGTTGCAATCATAAAACCATCCAAACTTGATGGGGTGCGAAGCGCACTCATGGATGTTGGCGTTGAGGGTCTCACAACAAGTGAGGTTTCTGGGTTTGGGAGACAAAAGGGCCATACAGAAATTTATAGAGGGGCAGAATACGCTATCAATTTTGTACCTAAAATAAAAATTGAGGTTGCCATTCCAGATTCGTTACAAGAAAAAGTTGCAGAAACAGTCATAAAAGAGGCTGGCTCAGAGAATATAGGCGATGGAAAAATATTTATTTACGAACTAACCGATGCTATTAGAATAAGGACTGGTGAGCGGGGAGAAAATGCTTTATAACGGCGGTTATAGTTTTCGTTACTTGCCACATTAGCTGGCTTTAACTAGATTAATTGATCTAAATATATTTTCATTAGATTTAAACATAATTTGATAATTAATTAAAATGTATAACCCCAGCCTTGATACACTGACAGACTACCCTTTTGATAAATTGAGGTCTTTGTTAAAAGACATAGAGCCCCCAAGAAATCAAACACAAATTATAATGTCCCTTGGAGAACCCCAACATCCAGCGCCAAAAATTATATCTGAAACTGTAAATAAATACCAAGACTACTGGACTCAGTATCCACCTATTGCTGGAACACCCGATCTTCTACAAGCTATTTCAGATTGGTTACAACAAAGATATAAACTTAACAAATCAATCATAGTAGCCTCTGAAAATATTGTGGCGGTATCAGGTACACGGGAAGCTCTTTATATGCTGGGTGACATTTCCATACCAAGAAAAAAAAATCGTGCTAAACCAGCTGTTTTAATTCCCAATCCTTTCTATCAAGTTTATATCGGTACGACTTTGATGAATGAAGCCGACCCTATTTATTTGCCCGCAACGAAAGAAACAGAATTCTTGCCCGACCTAAACTCTTTAGATGAAGCCACACTAAAAAGAACTGCGCTGGCATTCTTGTGTTCTCCATCGAACCCACAAGGTACTGTAGCCGATATTGAATACCTCGAAAATGCAATAAAGCTAGCACAAAAATATGATTTTGTTTTAGCGATCGATGAGTGTTATGCGGAAATTTATCACCAACTTCCACCCCCTGGAGGCCTCCAAGCATGCCAAAACTTGGGAGGTAATTTGAAAAATGTTCTTGTTTTTCATACGCTCTCCAAAAGATCTAATGCCGCGGGCTTGCGCTCAGGTTTTATTGCTGGAGATAAATCTCTTATTAAAAAATATAAAATGCTTCGTAATTATGGAGGAGCATCACTGCCAACACCGTTACTAGCAGCATCGGCAGCATTATGGCGCGATAATAAACACGTGGAGTTGAATCGCTCTCTCTATAATGAGAAGTTTGACTGCGCAGACCAAATTTTATCTGGCTATTTAGGTTACTACAGGCCAGAAGGTGGCTTTTATCTATGGTTAAACGTAGGTGATGGTGAAACCGCAGCTATAGCTTTATGGGAAAATTCCGGAGTTAGAGTAATACCTGGTTCGTTTCTAGCTAAACCTAATAACAAAGGCGACAATCCGGGAACAGCTTTTATAAGAGTTGCGTTAGTACACGACCGGAGTATTATTGAAGATGCTTTGAAACGCATTCTCAAAACACTTGGTTAATTTATAAAATCAGTGCCTTAGCTTGTTTTATTAACATTATATAAAGACGTTTTTATTAGAACTTGGGAATGGTAGATTTTAAATCATCCAATAGTCGCTCAGGTAAAAAATCGCTAGATAACCTTATATTTAAAGGCCCGATATTACCCAAAGCTTTTGTAGCGCGGTTGAAGCAGTGTCTTAATCAATTTTTTGGACTAGGGCTGTTAACCATTGGCACTTTATTAGTGTTATCAATAACAACATATTACCCCAGCGACCCCTCATTAAATAGCGCATCTGGAGGAATAACAAAGAATATGATCGGTATTTTTGGTTCATATTCGTCTGATTTTTTGTTACAATTATTTGGAGCGATGGCAGCCTTGCCGATTATAATTTTTTATGCTTGGGGTTGGCGGCTAATAGTTCGCAAGAGCCTTGAACACATCTGGCTACGTAGTTTAGGGCTAATTTTCACTTTACTCCTCTCGTCAATGATAGTTTCTCAAATCTCCCCTCCTGAAGAATGGCCTTTACGCTCAGGCGTTGGTGGCGCAAGTGGCGCAGTGCTGTTTCAACAACTATTGCTTTTATTAAATGATTTGAAAATTACAAATAGCGGTTTTTATCCTATACTTTTAAGCGTCCCAATTTCTATTATTGCTTTAATTTACACGAGTGGATTAGATCGAAATGATGGGTGGGGTTTTCTAAAAGCAATTGTTACCTCTAGTAAATATATTTTTAAAAAGCTAAACACCTTAAAACAAAAGGCTTTTGAGAGTAATAACACCCAAAGACTGCGGCTCGATCCAGAGTTTGATTCAAAAGAAGATATAGAAACTGATAATAAAAATGGTGCGGCACTGGAAATTCGAAAACCTAGCTTAAATGATAAAGATTTTGCGGGAACTGGAAAAAGCACCGCAGTTGTTGAAACCCAATCCAGCAAAAAAATTAATAGAAATGATGCGGCCGAAGCTAGCCAGGGCAGTTTAATTCTACCGGATTCTGCCACTTATCAATTACCCCTGCTAGACTTCCTAGAGGCTCCACCCGCTTCCAAGCAAATTGATACAACCGACACAGAAAGTCTTAAGAAAAATGCTGGCTTACTCGAGACTGTAATGGGTGACTTTGGAGTAAAAGGCGAGATTGTAAAAGTACGCCCTGGGCCTGTTGTAACGCTATATGAGTTCGAGCCAGCACCAGGCACGAAAACATCTAGAGTCATTGGCCTTTCTGATGATATATCACGATCAATGTCTGCATTATCAGTACGAATTGCTGTTGTTCCAGGCCGGTCTGTTATTGGAATTGAACTTCCAAATTTCAAAAAAGATATGGTATATTTTAGAGAGATCCTCGCATCAACTACCTATAAAAAATCAAAGTCTCAACTTCCGTTAGTTCTTGGTAAAGATATAGGCGGGTCACCTATTGTAGTGGACTTGGCGGCTATGCCTCACCTACTAATTGCTGGTACTACCGGATCTGGAAAATCTGTGGCAATAAACACGATGATTTGCTCCCTACTATATAGCCTTGATCCAGAGGCTTGCAAATTCATTATGGTGGATCCAAAAATGTTGGAGCTCTCAGTTTATGATGGGATTCCAAATTTATTGGCACCAGTTGTTACTGAACCAACAAAGGCAGTCGTTGCTCTAAAATGGGCGGTGCGCGAAATGGAGGATCGATATCGACTAATGTCTCAAATGGGTGTGAGAAACATTACTGGTTACAACTCACGGCTTAAAGATGCCAGGAAACGAGGAGAAGAAATAAAACGAAGAGTACAAACCGGTTTTGATGAGGGTGGCAAACCCATTTATGAAGATCAAGCTCTAAGCACTGACCCTCTCCCATTGATTGTTATTGTTGTCGATGAAATGGCTGATCTAATGATGGTTGCTGGAAAAGATATCGAGGCTCTAATACAGCGCCTAGCACAAATGGCTCGTGCAGCCGGGATTCACTTAATAATGGCAACTCAAAGACCATCTGTAGATGTAATTACTGGAACAATAAAAGCCAACTTTCCTACAAGAATTAGTTTTCAAGTAACTTCAAAGATTGATAGCCGCACCATACTCGGAGAACAAGGTGCTGAACAACTTCTTGGTCAAGGTGATATGCTTTATATGGCTGGCGGAGGTCACATTACTAGAATTCACGGACCCTTTGTAACTGATAATGAAGTCGAAAATGTTGTTAAACACCTTAAAAGTCAGGGTAACCCCGAATATGTTGATGCTGTAACCAAAGAACTTGATGAGGAAACTGATGGCACGTCGGATACAAAATCAAACGACAAAGATAGCCTGTACGATCAAGCTGTCTCAATTGTTGCACAAGAAGGAAAAGCCTCCACTAGTTTAATACAACGACGGTTACAAATAGGCTATAATCGAGCCGCTCGAATTATTGAACAAATGGAAGCAGAGGGGGTAATAAGTAAGGCTGACCGAGTAGGCCGTCGTGAGGTTTTGATCGGCGCACATTAGCACGCTTTTCTATTATATTTATTATGTTAATATATAGTCAGGGACATGTGTTTGTATAAATAAGTATTTAACCCTCTAACAGTCAGCTCCTTTTCCAATGCTTAAATTGAAACCGATAATATTTTTTTTCTTTTTTTTTATTATATTTTTCATTGCTCGAACAGATACACTCGGTGCCCAGAACCAAAGGGTGGGTATAGATTCAAAAAAATTCTCAGCTATCGAACGAATTAATGCCTATTTAAATGAGATTAAAACACTTCGTGCTGATTTTCTGCAAGTTGCAACTAACGGCGAAATAGCGAGTGGTAAACTATACATGTCACGTCCCGGGAAAATCCGCTTTGAGTACACACCCCCAAGTCCTATCTTAATACTTTCTGATGGAACGTTTTTAATATATATAGATAAGCACCTTGAGGGTATGACTCATTTCTTTTTAAGCAACTCCCCAATCAGTTTTTTAGTAAAAAAGTCAGTGCGCATAACCGATGATACAGAAATAATAAGCTTCTCACAAAAAGCAAATATCATACGCATTAAACTCGCCAAATTAAATCAGATCGATAAAGGGACTATTACTCTAAATTTTACCAACCAACCTTTTGATCTTCGGAAATGGGTTGTTACCGACCCACAAGGGGTAGAAACAACTGTTATCCTGAGTAATATGGAAAAAAACATTACTCTTAACCCAGAGCTTTTTGAATTTGAAGGTTTTCCCAAAAAAGAATAAACTACCTTCAGAAAGTAAATGGCCGATTGGTGGCTCTAACGCGATGAAATTATCTAGAAAATGATTATAGTATCTTGGAATATAAACTCCGTTCGCATTAGGTTACACCATTTGAAGCGATTAATAGATGAAGTGAATCCGGATGTAGTCTGTTTGCAAGAGACAAAGGTTGTGACTGAGAGCTTTCCTTATAATGCAATTTCGGATCTTGGTTTTCCATACCAGGCCGCCGTCGGCATTAAGAGTTATAATGGTGTGGCTATATTATCGAAGTATGAACTCTCAAAGACTGAGGTAAGAAATTGGTGCGAGAAAGAGGACGCTCGACATATTTTTTCAACTATTAATTCTCCTGATATGGGTGAGGTAGAAGTTCACAACCTATACGTGCCGGCTGGTGGTGATATTCCAGATATAGAGAAAAATGATAAGTTTGCGCATAAACTCAGTTTTTTAAATGAACTTTCAAAGTGGCAAAAAAACCGATCTGGAGCACCTGCTAAACAGATACTATTAGGTGATTTAAATATAGCGCCTTTAGAGTCTGATGTATGGTCACATAAACAACTTATGAATATTGTTTCTCATACAAATATAGAAATTGCTGCATTAAAAAACCTTCAAAATTCTGGGCCTTGGATAGATGCTGTGCGAGAACGTGTTCCCAAAGATGAAAAGTTATTTAGTTGGTGGAGCTACAGGGCCAAAGATTGGACGAAAGGTAATCGCGGCAGAAGACTAGACCATATGTGGGTGACGGAAAACATGAGAAGCAGCATTGAAAAAGTTCAACTACTAAAAGAAGCTCGAAGTTGGGAAAAACCATCGGACCATGTACCACTTATAGTAACATTTAAAGCTTGAAAATAAATATTAGGCATTCAAACGATAGCCTCTCTCTTCTGTAACTATTATCTCTGCCTTAGACGGATTTTGTTCAATCTTTTGTCTTAAACGATAAATGTGCGTCTCGAGAGTGTGTGTATTCACGTCAGGGTTATAACCCCAAATAGCATGTAGTAGCTCATCTCGACAAACCACTTCAGGATCAGAAAAATACAAATAGCTAATCATCGCGGTTTCTTTGTCCGTCAGGCGAATTTCGAGACTGTCATTAAGCATTACTTTCCGTTTTGGAATAAATAAGTACGGTCCTATGCTAATTTTATTATTGTCTGCGTGTTCGGAATTATTAATACACTTTATGATGGATGTGATGAGAGTGGATATACGAAAAGGTGTCTTAATAACATATTGAACATTTGCCGAATGGGTTTCCTCGGAATTATCAGAGTTCTTTTGTAATAGAATCACTGGTCTATGTTTTTGATCTTTCCTCAAAAAATCAATAAACTTATTAGTTTCGGGTTGCAATATAACTGCATTGACGATTACTAGGTCGATTTGAGAAGGTACTATATTTTGAATAGCATCTTTAATTGTACTAAAATGACTCACGATAAATTCGTTATTGATCTGAAGTTGGTCTATAACTATAGAACAAAGGTCAGGATCGTCATCTAAAAGAAGAATGTGCATTGGTAAGTTCATTTTCATATCCAATAAAGAACAAATCTGACTAATTAACAATCTTTAAGAAATCACCTAGCGTTTTGTATTTGTATAGCAGAATATACTTATTAACTAAATATCATAGTGTTTTTAGTGAGTAGTTGTTAACCCAAAGGAGGAAACAGACCTCTGGAGCTTATTTGTTTATGGGGTTTAACAGGCTTGAAGTATTGGCACCTGTTTTGCATACATAAACGAGTAACTTGAGAAAGGAAAAAAATGTCTTCGCTAATTAACAATGGGCAAATTGGGTTAGATAATACGTATAAGGATAATTATAATAGCGTAATCAGCAATAAAACAATTAATTCGAATAAAGCGCCAATAACAGTCGAAACCGTAAGTGAGCAATCAAAAACGAGTGATAATTTAACTTTTTGGGATTTTCTTGATATTATAAATCCACTACAGCATATTCCTGGTATATCCTCTCTTTATAGGGCCGTAACAGGAGATGAAATTGGCTCTGTAGCAAAAATTGCCGGTAGCACCCTTTATGGCGGACCCTTGGGGGCGGCATCATCATTAATAGATGTGGCTGTTGATGCCTCAACAGGTAAAGACATCGGTGAGCATGCCCTAAATGTTTTGAACTTAGGCCCTGGCAGTGTAAAACAAACCAAACAAGAGCCTCCAATAGTGGCGTTGGCATTTAATGCCGTTGATTCAAACCCTTATTTGGTGAAAACCGCCATATTAGCGCAAGAAATTGCAACATATCCAGATTCAAAAAATAGTAAATTTGTCTAAATAGGTCACTACATAACATAAATTAAGAAAATTAGTTATTTCAGGCAAAGATTAGCATTTTAATATTCTCAACTAATTATTAAGGTCAGAATGGGAACAATCAAAATTACTAGTCCAGATAAACTGATGTATGAAAATAAAACATATAAGTGCGCAATTGGTTTATCAGGCATTTCTGATACAAAAAAAGAAAATGATGGAACTACTCCAGCTGGGCAATACAACATAAGAAGTGTTTTATATCGACCGGATAGAATTCCACCACCGGAAACTTTCTTAAAAGTTGAGCCACTTAAAATAAATGATGTGTGGTGTGATAATCCAGAAAAAAAGGAATATAATCTTAAAATTAGATGTTCCAAGGGTTTAATATCAGAAAGACTATGGAGAAAAGATAATTTATACGATTTAATTTTAGTAATCGGTTATAATGACGATCCTATTATCCCCGGAAAAGGAAGCGCAATCTTTATACATGTCGCTAAGCCAAACTATAAACCAACGCGCGGCTGCATCGCTCTAAAATTAGATGATTTATATCAAATCTTGAAAAGCTTAAAGCCCAGCGACACAATCTTGATCTTAAATTCTTAGGGCCAATTAGGTAATGTGATAGTCTGACCGAGGGCCAAAAATACCTGATCCAATTCGAACATAGGTCGCACCAAAATTTATCGCGATCGAATAATCAGCACTCATTCCCATGCTAAGTTCTTTTAAATTATTCCGGTCAGCAATTTGTCTGAGCAAAGCAAAGTGGAGAGAAGCCTCCTCATTACTTGGGGGAATGCACATAAGTCCAACAACAGGAAGACCAAGGTCAAGTATACATTGGGAAATAAAAGCGTCCGCGTCTTTCGGTGCAACGCCACTTTTTTGCGGTTCTTCTCCTGTATTTACTTGAATAAAACACTTAGTCTTAAGTTTTTCCTTATTTATATGGTTTGCAACGGTTTTTGCTAAGCTTAGACGATCAATTGTTTGAATAACGTCAAAAACTTTTAGCGCTAAGGATACTTTGTTTCTCTGAAGTGGGCCGATTAAATGAAGCTCAATTTCTGGATAACGAGCCCTTAATTCTGGCCACTTTGCATGAGCTTCCTGAACTCGATTTTCACCAAATATTGTATGTCCCGCCTTAATCAGAGGCTCAATAGCCTCCGGGCCATGAGTTTTCGAGACAGCGACTAGCCTTACAGGATCGCTTTTTGATCGATAAGATGTGGCCTGTATATTAACAACCTCTTCATTAAGTTTTTTTAACCGACCTCGGGGGTTTTCAGAAAAAGTCATTTAATGTTATTCCTATCTTAGAACTAATATAATAAAAGGCTCCATTGATGTCTCTAACAAATATTGCTAAATTACTCAAGTTACAGAATGGCCAACAGCACCTTCCCCATCTTATTTATTTAACTGACGAGAATCATTTAATCGATCCTACAAAATTTATTAGTCAATTACCTCGAAAAACTGGTGTTATTTTTAGACACTACGGGTTACCAAACCGCTTCCATTTAGCTCAAAAAATAAAACAAATTTGTAAGGATCGAGATCTCACTTTTATTATTAGTAGAGATATAAACCTAGCCAGAATATTAAATGCAGATGGTCTTCACCTTCCAGAATATTTAGCTGTTAAGCCCAATTTTAGGTTCAGGGCATGGAAAAATAAACCAAATAAAATACTTACTGCGGCTGCACATTCGAGACACACCATTATGAGAATTAAAAACCTTGGGTTTGATGCCTCATTGGTCTCCCCAGTATTTGAGACCAAGAGCCATCAAAGTGCAAAATATCTGGGCACTATTGGATTTCAAAATATAGTTTCGCGTCAGGCGTTAGCAGCTTTTGCGTTAGGCGGATTGAATAACAAAACAGCAACGTTCTTAAAAAATACAAATGCCATTGGCATAGCGGGAATTCGGGGCATAGTTAACTAGAGCTTTTAATTAATAAAAAAAGGGAGCGACTTACGTCGCTCCCCTTAGATCTGGATAGTTTCAAATGTTAATTAGAAACCAACTTTAATTCCAGCAACAGCTAACCAACCGCCATTGTTGTCGGCATCAGCTGTTGATTCATCTTCAAAATCAACATTAGCGATTGATCCAACAAAAGTAACTCCTGAACCTAGACTATGGTTAAGTCCAGCTCCAATTTTAGTAACATTATCTTCGCCAGCGGTTCCAGATGCGTTTTCTTTCTTCGCATTGAAATACGTTAGACCAATTTTAGTCGCCGGCGACATTGCGTAGGTTATACCAGCGTCCATTGATTCCATATCTGGGTTCGCAGCAAGAGTGCTCTGACCAGCGTCTACAGCATCTTCATTCAATACAGAACCACCGACTGTAACCGCGCCAAAACCCATGGTGATACCAAAGCGACGACCGTCGATTGAGTTAGCCGCTGTACCTTGCTCTCTGTAAGCTGCAATGTCAGCTTTAAGATTCATGCCGCCCAACTTATTTTCATAACTACCAACAATGTCATACATTTGAGTCTCAGTACCAGAGTTACCACCAGTAGCAGGCATTGTATCAGCATTAGTTGTTGAAGGAACATAACTTGCACCCACTCTAAAGCCATTAATTTTTGGTGTGATATATACAGCTTTCAACTGATCGCCGCCACCAATGTGAGTGCCTTGGGCACCTGAAAGACTGTTGTTAGCTGGTTTTACAATCCAATTATTCGTATCAGGATTTCCCATCGCTACTGCGCCAGCTCCTGGAGCACCATGTCTTAGAACGAAAGATGCAAATTTTGTAGAACCAATACGTAAATCACCAAATCCACCGGTTAACTTAACATATGATTCGTCAATTGTTCCGTCGCCGCCACTTGGATCGCCTTCCAATTGGATTACAACGTTTACGCCTACTCCGTTGTCAAGCTTAGTGCCGCCTGTGAAGTAAACTTCTGAATCAGTCTTAATGTTTATTTGATCATAACCTACGCGAGTTGTCGCGCTTGCAGTAGACTCAAAAGATCCATCCTGCTCTGCATAACCAATGTAAGTGTTCAAAAAGCCACCTAAACCGATCTTAATTTTTCCCCCAGTGTGGGAGCCAGCAACGGCACCAGTTGCGCCAAATGCTAACATTCCAGCAGCTGCGAGAGCTGTTGTCATATATAGTGATTTTCTCATATTTAACTCCTATTTTACTTATAAGTAATACTCATATAACTAAACTATTTAAATTCAACTAAATGAGCTTTTCAACACGCTCTGTATAGTACGACCAGCGCCGAGTGGTCAATGCATCTTCGATAAAAATACAACAAAAATAATCGCGTGTTGTTTTTTTACCACATTTTTTCTGTCTGCGTAACTATTACGGGCTATCGTGATTTTTCAGGAGAAGATATTGCAAAATTACAGTTCGTTGGTAGAGCTCGAAAATTTAATTTTAGTATTCAAGAATGTCGTGA
>Ga0209425_10001344_pt1 | contig 28716 bp, 31 predicted proteins | sample COG_05_FD_184749 | JGI IMG/M metagenome (GOLD analysis project Ga0209425, IMG submission 184749) | Pelagic Microbial community sample from North Sea - COGITO 998_met_05 (SPAdes) (version 2) | ecosystem: Environmental > Aquatic > Marine > Neritic zone/Coastal water | place: Helgoland, sampling...
AATTACTGTAAGTGATTGATATATTGATATATTTACATAAAATTTTGCCTTTTTTTATTTCTCCATTAGGAATAATTTTATTATTTTTAATAATTTCACTGTTTTCAAAAAAAAGAGTTTTTGTATTTCTTGCATTCCTAGTTTTATTAGTTTCTTCAAACCCCATGGTCGGAAATTATCTTATGAAAAAGCTAGAGTATCCATACCAACCAATACCTATATCCTCTATTAAAGAAAATGATGCTATAATGGTTTTAGGAGGTATGATTGATAAAGTTGGGTCAATAAAGTACACAGCTTACGAATTTTCTGATCCAGATCGTTTTTTTGCAGGTATTGATTTAATAAAAAATTCTAAAGCTGACAAACTTATATTTGCTGGATCCCAATTACCTTGGGCTAATAATTGGGAACCAGAAGGTAATATACTTAAGTCAAAAGCTATTTCACTTGGTGTTCCAGGAGTTATATTAGTTACAGAAAAAGTAAAAAACACATATGAAGAAAGTTTAGCCCTTGCAAAACTTATTTCAAAAAAATCGTCTATTATACTAGTAACCTCTGCTTATCACATGCAAAGATCAAAATATTTATTTGAAAAGCAGGGTTTCGATGTAATACCTTACCCTGTCGATTTTAAGTCTTCTAATATTAAAGTTTCTATTATGAGCTTTATGCCAGATATAGATTCATTATATAAATCATCACTTTTTATAAGAGAGAATATAGGAAGGCTCTATTACAAATTATTCTTTTAGACAGGTTTTTATTTTTTGACTTGATTAGTATACCAGCCATGAATATCTTTACCTGTCATTATTTCCACGTCTTCATGCCCTAGAATATAATCAAGAAGTTTTTCAAAAAACAATATCCTATGAGGTACACCAGTAAGGTATGGGTGAACGCTAATAGCCATTATTTTAACGTTATCATTAGTTTCTTGATATAATCTATCAAATTGTAGTTTTCCTCTACTGAAAATCTCGTCTGATTTATGAACTTGCACAGACGTCATCACAACATCATTAATCTCAACAGGGTAGGGAAGCGTTATCATTCTCTTACCACTTTTTACCTTTAAATCTTCTGGAAGATCATCTACAGGCCAATTAGCAACGTACTTAATACCGTGATCAGATAAAATATCTAAGGTATCACTTGTCTCAGTTAATCCTGGGCTTTCCCAACCAATAACCTGTTCTTTAGTAAATTCTTGTATTTTTTCAATTGCTGATTTTATATCTACATACTCATTGTCAACTTTATGCATAGGCCTTTGAATATATCCATGTCCCATAGGCTCCCAATTCTCTTGTATGGCTGCCTCAACAGTTTCTGGATAATGGTCAATCACTGTGGCGTTTAAAGCTAAAGTTGAACAAATATTTCTTTTTTTAAGAGTGTTCAACAATCTCCAAAAACCAACCCTCATACCATATTCATGCCATGACCAATTAGGAAGGTCAGGTAGCATCGGCACACCCATGGGGGGAGGTAAAATATTTCTAGGTTGCGGTAATTCAGGGTCCCAAACCTCTAAATTAACAATAACCCATAAAATAATTTTTTTATTATTTTTTAAAGTTAATTTAGGTCTATTTATAAAAGGTTGATGATATAATCTATCTCTTCGGTTCATAAATTTATCCTAATTAATTTTTGTCCAGTTTTCATTAATTTTAGTTCCAGAGTTTCTGATAACTTTAGCAATAGGACAATACATTGCTAATTGTTTTTGAACTTCTATTAAATCATTTTCAGAAGCATCTGTTGAAATGTCTATATCAAGATTAATTTCAGGAAAAGGTACTTCTACTTCTTGGATTAATCCTACACCATCCCTATTAAACATGGTTTTAGATTTAATGTTCAGCCTGTCTATTTTAAATCCCATTTTTTCCATTATTCTATGAGTGATAACATTAGTGCATCCAATTAAAGATGATACAAGTGTTTCAGTTGGAGACATCCCTAGGTTTGTGCCCCCTCTTGCAATAGGTTCATCAATTACACTCTCAACATCTCTGGTAATTATATCTGTTCTTGAATGACTTTTAGATGATCCATCAAGTTTCATGTGTACGACGTTATCACTCATTTTAAGCTCCCAAATAATAAAAAATAATAATTAGAATAAAACATTAGATATAAATATGAAATGATTTAATTATATATATAAAATCATTAAATATGATTTAAAAAATATTGATACCGTTTATAAATAATGATTAACTTATGAAGTTCTTAGATTGTTTTCTTAAGGGGGATTATATCAATGAAAGCAGCTGATTTTTCTTATCATGAAGCTACAAATATACAAGATGCTATAAACATTAAGGCTAAAGACGAAGAAGCTGTCATTTTAGCAGGAGGGCAATCACTTTTGCCTGCGCTTAATATGAGATTATCTAGTCCTAGTTGTTTAATTGATATTTCTAAAATTAGTGGATTGGATGACATTAAAATTGATGGTGATTATTTATTTATAGGTGCTTTGGCAACGCATTCACATGTAATGAAAAATGAACTTGTTTTAAAACGAATGCCTTGTTTAATTGATATTTTGAAAATGGTTGCTCATCCAGCAATTAGGAATAAGGGCACTCATGGTGGCAGTATAGCTTACGGTGATCCAGCAGCAGAATTGCCTGCTTTAGCCGTTGCAACAAATGCTGAAATAATAGTTTCAGGTCAAAATGGTGATAGATCTATTCATGCTAAAGACTTTTATTTAGGTCTTTTTGAAACTGCCATTAATCAAGATGAAATTGTTATTGGGATTAAATATCCTTTATTAAAACAGGAGCAAGCTATTCTTTTTGAGGAAGTTTGTAGACGTCATGGCGATTATGCAATGGCTGGTTTAATAGCCAATGTTAATAAAATAGGTAATAAGGTGAATGATTTGAGCCTTGTTTATTTCGCTACTGGTGACAAACCAGACTCCGCAGATAAAACTGCAAAGTTATATTTAGAAAATGGTTATGATTATTCAAATTTAAAAAATTCTTTAAATTCTGAAATTGATTTTGCAGGTGATTTAAATAGTAGTTCAGAAATGAAACTTCACTTAGCAACAATCTTAATTAAAAAAGTTTTAAACAAGTTGGAGGCATAAATGACTGCTAACAATACATCAAATATATCTTTTACAGTAAATGGTGAAAAATTTAATAACGTAAACGTACCTTCAAGACAGCATTTGGCAGATTATTTAAGATCACAAGGCTTTACAGGTACTCATTTAGGATGTGAGCAGGGTGCTTGCGGTGCTTGTACCATTGAAATGGATGGTAAGGCAGTCAGGTCATGTTTAGTCCTTGCATCTCAGGCAAATGGTTCTGATTTAAAAACTGTTGAGGGTTTTGATGATCAAATGATGGAACAAGTAAAGCAGAGTTTTCTTAAGCATAATGCTTTTCAATGTGGTTTTTGTTCGCCAGGTATGCTTATGACAACAAAAGAAATTCTCTTGAGCAAGAAAAAGCTTACCAGAGATGAAATAAGATCTGAAATTTCTGGAAATTATTGCAGGTGTACTGGTTATCAATCAATAGTTGATGCTATTGAAGAATGTATTAACGAAATTAATTAAGGTGTAAAATATGGATGACATTAAAGTAAATCAAAATCCCAAGTTAGGTTCTATAGATAGGCCCAACTCCTATATTGGTAGAAGTATTCCAAGGCAAAATGCTAAAAAACATCTAGATGGTGGAGGGCAATTTGTAGATGACCTAGTTTTACCTAGAATGGTCCATGTTGCTTTTTTAAGATCACCTTTTGCTCATGCAGAAATAAAATCAATTGATGTTAAAAGTGCAAAACAGTCGGATGGTGTAATTGACGTATTTACAGCAAAGGAAATAGATGAGGTATGTAAACCTTGGATTGGTGTTTTAGGTCACTTAGGCGAAATGAGATCTCCTGAGCAGTCACCATTAGCAAAAAATATTGCCAGATGGCAGGGCGAGCCTGTGGCTGTTGTTGTTGCTAATTCAAGAGCTCAAGCAGAAGATGCTTTAGAATTAATAGAAGTTGATTGGCTAGAAAAAGACGCTCAAGTAGATATGGAAACAGCTTTGGATCCAAATGCTGTAATAATACACCCTGAACTAGGAAATAATTTATTTTGGACCAGAACAGTTAATCAAGGAGATGTTGATAAGGCATTTAAAGAAGCAGATGCTGTTGTTGAAACCACACTTGATTTTGCAAGGCACACAGGTGTCACGCTAGAATCTAGAGGTATTGTTGCTGATTGGAATAAAGCAGAAAATAAAATGACTATTTATCATAATGGTCAAGCCCCACATATGATGCAGCACATAATCGCCAAGCATTTAGATCTTAATGAAGGCTTGGTTAGAATTATTAGTAGGGATGTGGGTGGCTCTTTTGGAATCAAAGTTCACGTTTATCCAGATGAAATGGCTGTTACAGCTATTTCAAAGAAATTAGGTAGACCAGTAAAATTTATTGCAGATAGATTAGAAAGTTTCACCACGGATATACATGCAAGATGTCATAAAATTAGTGGTAAACTTGGTGTTGATAAAAATGGAAAAATACTAGCAATGGAAATTGATGATTTGAGTGGTATTGGTCCTTTTAGTATGTACCCGAGAACATCGGCTATTGAAACAAATCAAGTGCTTAACCTTTCTGGGGCACCTTACGTTATACCTAATTATAAAGCAGTAGGTACTGTGGTTTTTCAAAATAAAACACCAATGTGTCAATATAGAGCCGTTGGACATCCAATAGCAGTAGCTATCACAGAAGCTTTAATTGATAAAGCAGCTTATAAAATTGAAATGGATTTAGATAAAATTAGAAAAATAAATTTTATACCTGATAATTCATATCCTAACAAGTCACCATCAGGTGTCCCTTTGGAAGATCTGTCTCATCAAGCATCAATGGATAAACTTCTGGAAATTATGGATATAAAAGAAATCGAAACTAAGAAAAAAGATGATTACGAAAAAGGAATATTATCAGGTTATGGCGTTATTAGTATGTGTGAAGTAACTAATCCTAGTCCATTATTTTATGGAGTAGGAGGTGCGCATATTTCGTCTCAAGATGGTGCGTCCATAAGGCTAGAAGGATCTGGGGCAATTCATTTATCATCGTCTATAACTGAACAAGGTCAAGGAACAGAAGCTATTATGAAGCAGATTGCTGCAGATCAATTAGGTGTAAAATTAGAATCCGTAAGAGTTACTTTGGGTGATACTGATGCAACACCATATGGTGGTGGTACATGGGCATCAAGAGGTGCTGGAATTGGTGGCGAAGCTGTATTAAAAGCTGCACGAAAACTTAAAGATAATATTTTAAATATTGCAGCAGCGATTATGCAAACTGATAAAGATTCCCTAGATATTGAAGATAACAATGTTATTAGGAAAAATGGTGGGGAAGGTATCTCTCTACAAAAATTAGCCGAAACAGTATATTATAGAGGCCATGAAATTCCCAAGGGTACAAACCCTGAATTGTTAGCTACAGCTAGTTTTTTAATTGAAGGAATTCCTTTTGTTTTCACAAATAGTGCAATGGGCTGCCAAGTTTCAATTGATCAAGATACAGGAATTATAAAGATTAATAAATTTTGGGCTGTTGAGGATTGTGGTACCCAAATTAATCCTAAATTAGTTGAAGAACAAATTAGAGGTGGTGTTATTCAAGGTATTGGAGGCGCTCTGTTTGAAGAATGTGTATATGACGATCAAGGAAATATGCAAAATGCAACTATGGCTGATTATCTTGTTCCTATGGCATATGAGATGCCTGATATCATAGTTGATCATGTCACAACGAATTCTGGTCGGAGTATTATTGGTGCAAAAGGTGCTGGTGAAGCTGGAACTGGTGGTGCGCCTGCAGTTATAATGAATGCGATAAATAATGCTTTAAAACAGGTGGGTGCTGAAGTGATTTCACAACCAATTACTCCAGAAAAAGTTTTAAAGGCCTTGGGTAAGATTTAATAAAATCAGATAGTTATCCAATTTTTATTATCTTTTAGTCTATGTTTGACTATGCCAGGTTTAAGGGAGGCTTCTATAAAGCAACCATTTATTGCGGCTTTAAGTAGTTGCTTTTTTCTTTCAATTGGCTCTTCGCTAATGATATCAATATCTAAATTATAACCATCACAACTCGCTTGGTATGGGCCTTCTTCCAATATATCTCCCTGCCATTCCATTAAAGCATCAATTTTAATTTCGTTAACTTCGATTTTCAATTTTTTACCAAAAGCCTTTATTTGGGTCATCACACAACCACATAATGAAGCTGTAAATAATGCCAAAGGAGGAGGGGCTGTACCTTTGCCTCCATGAAATGCACCTTCGTCAGTTGCTAATTTAAATGTTTCATTCATTGACTCAAATGCTACATCAATATCATTCCTCATTGAGCCTTTATTTAATGCATTACCAGTAAATTTTAATTTAAATGATTTATTATTCATAATGACCTCTTCTATTATTGGTAATCTTCTATGTCATACAAGCTAATTGCGGTATCTTTTAAAACATTTTGAATGTTTGGCATTATCAGATTTTCATTTTCTTTAGGCAAAGATAAATAATTGCCTAATTTTCTACTTCTATTAACAATGAATTGACTTTCTTTAAGTCTTAATTGCTCCCATTTACTTAATTTATCTAAATTAAAATTATCACCTAAATATTCAGATAGTTTGAATGCATCCATTGCTGCTTTTGTTACCCCCATTCCAACATGAGGTCTTGCCGTAAAAGCCGCGTCTCCAATCGTTACAACTCTACTATTATGCATTTTCATGCTTTGTAGATCAAAAATTGGTTGAATGAGTGGCTGCTGTGTTGCTTTAACTAATTCAACAAGCTGTGGTGGAAGATTATTTTGTGCTTCTTCAAATAAATCACTAATGATTTCTTGTCTTATTTCGTTTGGAGGAATGCCATCTTCATATTGTTGTCCTGATTTACCTAATAATAATTCTTTTAATAATTTCGTGGGTATTGGTTTGTACCATATCCAGTTAATTCGTCTCTTACCAATTTCAAAAGGATTTTCACCTTCTCCAGCTATTGGATAACAAGCTATTTGCTGATTATGAGGTAAAACAATAATAAAATAATTTGAGAGTGTCTCTAATGATTTAGAGCTAATTTCTTCTTCGTTAACAACACCTCTCCAACCAACATATTCAGCATATTGCGGATGAGCACTTTTATCTACATAGGATCGTAAATCTGATTTAATACCATTAGCAATAATGATTAAGTCAGAGCTTTTTTTCTTTCCATTTTCAAAGTACGCTATGGCTTCATCATTATTTTGTTCTATTTTAATACAATCATCGCCCATATAATAATTTTCATCATTAATTTGTTCTCTTAAAATTGAAAATAAATATTGCCAACTTGTATATACTTGAGGGTAGTTGTAACTACCATTTATATTGCCATCATTATCTAATGATACTCTTAATTTGGCCGTTGTACCAAGTACATCGTCATTATTGGTAGCCTTAAAAACAAGATCTGCCAATTCATCATAAGTAGCTATGCCTGCTCCACGACCTGAGAGGGGAACGGGCACTTTCTCATGTATAGAAATCTCCCATCCATTTTTTAATAGTGCCGTGGCTGCAAAAAGACCAGCCATTGAACCACCAATAATAGTTGCTGATGGTTTCATAAATTTTATTTTATAGCCATAGGATTAATAGGTGAACCGACAGCTTTAGTTATTGGCAGTGGTGGCGCACAAAAGAAGAATTCATACACCTTATCTTCATCACAATCTTTGGCTAACTCACGAAGGTAAAAAATTTCACCCATGGTGATGCCAATCATTGGAATAACTACCCAGTGCCATGGTTGTTGTGCATCTTTTGTTTCATTGGGTCTAACTTCACATCCCCAAGTATCTGTACAAATAGCAGCAATTTCTTTGTTGTAAATCCACTCAGCGGTATCAAAGGCTAGACCAGGAGCGTCGCCGCCTGCATATCCACCCCAATCTCCAGCATCTAATCGTTGTTCCATTTGGCCGGTACGAACAATAACAAAATCACCTTGTTTTATATCAACATTTTGAGATTTGGCGCATTCATCAAGGTCGTTTGCTGATATAGCGACGCCATCTTCAAAAAAGTCTACGCCTGCCCATCTAGCAACGTCTAAAAGAACACCTCTTCCTGCCATTTCAGCTCTTACTTTTTCTATCCCGTTTTTCTGAGCTCCGTCACTGTCTACAAGTCTGGCATCATATCCATTCCACATATAATCATCATAAAAAATATGAGCCAATGCATCCCATTGTGTAGCGCATTGAAGAGGGAGTGATATCATATCATCAGCATATCTTAATCCAAATTCATCAAATCTTCCTGCAACAGCGTCAGTTCCAGTAGCTAACATAAGATGAATTGGATTAAACCTATTGCCCCATGTTCCTTTTTGTGGTCCATGTCTATCAAAGTTTAAACCTAAGCTAAAACGTTTTCCTCTTTTTATAAGTTTGCTTGCATCAATGACTTTATCAGGTGTTATAAAATTTAAGGTTCCTATCTCATCATCTGGACCCCATCTTCCCCAATTTTTTAATTTTTCAGCTGTTGCTCTTAAATGTTTAATATCAAACATTTTTTCGTTGTACTTATGTGGCATTTTATGCTCCTTACAATCGATTTGTTTAACTAAGATGTGGCAAAGTTTAATTCAACTTTTACTCCGTCAGGATCCATAATAAATAACTGTTCCAAAGGAAAGCCTGGAACCTTTCTATGTGTGTAATCCATAGATATTTTGTCGAGTTTACTCTTCATACCTTCTATATCATCAGCATTGAAAGCAACATGATCTATTGCACCAGAACCTGACTTAACATCTTCTTTCTTACCTATGTAATAATCTTGACCTGTATCTTGTTGTCTCATTGCAAGATGAATGCATGCGGCTTTATTATCTTTTAAATATAACCAATAACCCTTAAATGGAAAATCTGGTCTGTACCCAACCTCTAAACCAAGGATATTAACATAAAAATCTTTTGTTTTATCAACATCATCTGCAAGAATTAAGACATGTTCAAATGTATTAAGCGCCATATTACTCCCCACTAATTAATATTTAATTTAAAAATTCTAAAATTGTATTACTTACCTTCTCTGCACATTCTAGATTTAAAATGTGAGCTGCCCCTGGAACACATTCATATTTACTGTTTGGAGTAATATGATGCATTTCTTCCATAGCCATAGCTGGAGCTCCCATATCTTTTTCACCCGATATATAGAGGATCTCTTTATTTATTGTAGACAAATCTTTTAAATAATCGAGTTTTTTAATTGCTTCACAGCTACCTATATAGCCTTCTTTAGATGTGTTGGTAATCATATCTTTTGAGAGGTTAATAATATCTGTATTATGAGGGTCTTTTGAAAATTCTTCGCTAAACCATCTTTCAAGAGAGCCATTTACGACACCTTTAGTATCATTTTCTGTGACTATAGAAATTCTTTGATCCCATCCTTCTTGTAAGGGGGGTGGCATATCGGCTCTAGCTGCGCAGCAAACAAACTTATTAAATCTATTTTGATGCTTAAGGGCCAACCCTAAAGAAGTCATACCACCCATTGAAAGACCTACAAAGTTTGCTTTTTCTACATTAAGATCATCCATTATTTTGATAACATCATTCTCAAGCATACCAAATGAGTAGGGACCTTTAGCAGGGCTACTTTTTCCGTGACCTCTTTTATCATACCGAATAATACAATATTTATCTTTCATCGCTTTTACTTGTGGATCCCACATTCTTAAATCTGAACCAAGCGAGTTTGAAAATATAATTTTAGGAAGATCTAAACTTCCAATAACTTCAACATTTAAATAATCATTATCTTCTAAAGTAACACGTGTCATATTTAAATCCTATTCAGCAGCTATTTTGGTATATTTATTAATCTTAGGCATTACTTTTTCAGCCATTAGTTTCATAGAATTTCTGGCTAAATCAACATCTGCCCAATCGTGACCGGCATAAAGTAATGTTCCAAAATCTCCAACTTCATCTCTAAATTCTAATATTTTGTCAGCAACTTCGTCTGCGGAACCAAATAGAATGAGTTTATTACAAATATCTTCTAATTTGAGATCACTGTCAGGCATATCTTGGTCTTCTTTAAACAAATTAGCTCTTCCATGCTTAAGCATTTTAGTTAGTAATTGTTTATAATAAAACACATATGGACTTCCATTACCTAAGGCATAATCACGAGCTTTAGTACTGTCTTCGCAAACAAATATAGATTTGGCAACTCTCCAATCTTTTGAATTAGCTTTAAAACCACCTTCTTCACAACCTTGAACATAACTTGGCCAATGAGTTTTAACCCATTTTGGCAATAAAAAGTTAGCAGAAATAGGCTTCCATCCTCTAGCAGCAGCAGAAATCAAGCCTTTAGAATAAGGAGCAACAACAGTACAGATAATTGGAGGATAAGGTTTTTGAAAAGGCTTTTGCATAATTCCTTGACCAATTTCTGTCATCTGGGTTCTTTGTGTAGATACATTCCAATACTTTCCTTCAATGTTGTAAGGGGCATCTCTTTTCCAAATTTCTAAAACCATGTCTATGCATTCTACAAACATTTCATTTCTGTTTTTATCTAGATTGCCAAACACTTCAGCATCTGAAGCAAGTCCACCAGGGCTTATACCAAAATTAAATCTACCATCTAACATATGGTCTAACATTGCAATTTGACCTGCTATGGCTGCAGGGTGTGAATTAGGCATATTTACGGTGCCAGTACCTAGCCTAATATTCTTAGTTTCTGCAGCAAGTGATGCTATAAAAAGTGCACTCGATGTAATGTTTTCAGCAGCGTCCGTAACATGTTCGCCACAATAAGCCTCAGAAAAACCAATTTGATCGGCTAATATAAAGGCTTCTCGATCCTCTGATAAAGTTTTTCTATAATCTTTATCAATAGGGTGGATGGGCATAGTAAAAAAACCAACTTCCATAGCAAACTCCAAGATTAAAAAATTTAATATAGTTTATTGCTGTTAAAACATTAAATGATTATTTTTTATGATACTTATCAGAAAGTATGATTTAATTATTTTAAATTAATAATTAATATTAATAAAAAATTATAGGAAAAAATATGAAAGTTATTGGTTCAATTGGATTAGGTGCTATGGGTGGGGCATATGCAAAATTTTTGCTTGAAGATAATTATAAAGTGTATGGCATTGACCCAGACGAAAAAAATGCAGACGCATTTAATTCTTTTGGAGGAGAGTTGTTAAGTAATATCAGCGATTTAGTGAATAAGTCTGAAGTCATTATTTTAAGCCTCCCAACTGTTCCTATATTTAAGGCGGTTATTAATGAAATAGAAAAAAATGGAGCTGTCATTCATTCTAAAATACTTATTGATATGAATACTATTTCATTAGACGATAAATTAGAAACCAGAGATAAGTTACAAAAGCTAAATATTCAAATGGTAGATGCTCCAGTAAGTGGAACAGGGGCTCAAGCAAAAGAAAAAGACATTGTTGTTATGTCTAGTGGTGATTCAGAGGTTGTTAATGAATGTGATATCATTTTTAAATCATTTTCTAAACAAAATATAAATGTAGGTGAATTTGGTAATGGAATAAAATTTAAGATTTTGGCGAATTTATTGGTTACCGTTCATAACACTGTTACAGCTGAAGCATTACTTTTAGGGCAAAAAGCAGGATTAGATAGCAACATGATTTATGAAGTGTTAAACGCAGGAGCTGCAACATCTGTTATGTTAGATAAAAGAATGCCACTTATGATAAATAAAAATTATGAGCCAGCAACAGCCTCTATGAGAATATTTTTAAAAGATATTGAAGTTATTTCAAACTTTCTAAAGACTAATAATTTAAATTCTCCTACTTTTGAGGCTGCTGCCGCTTTGTACATTCAATCTAAAGAAAAAATTCCAATCACTTATGATACTGCTGCTATTTTTGAGCAATTAGAAAATAATAATAAATAAGGAGATTTTATGAAAGATAAGAAAAACCTTCCAGAGATAAGAACCCTTTCAAGGGAGTATATGAATTCAAGGATTGCATATTTTTCTGATCAAAAAGGATCTAAATTGGGTTTGCCAGATAGCAAATTGCCTGAATGTACAAGAGAGCTTATTAATATTATAGGTTTTGAGCCGCCTAAAGGAGATAGTAAACATGTTTCACCATTGGGTAATGACAATGCTCAAATGCCTGCTATAAATATTTCTGAAGGCTTTAATCTTGGATTTTGTAGATGCAAGCCTGGCAAAGGACCATTAATGCATAATCATGATACTAATGAAACATTCATGCCCATTTCTGGAAAATGGAGGTGTGAATGGAATGAAGGTGATGATCACGATTTTGCAGACTTGGGTCCTTGTGATGTTATTTCATTTCCTCCTGGCTGTTCTAGGCGTTTTATGAATATTACTGAAGGCGAGGATGATAAAGAACATTTATTGTTAGTAGTCATCGCTGGCAATGCTCCAAAGGCAGAGTTTACAGATCTTGCTTATAAAAGAATTGAAGAATTTGAAAATTCTAACAACTAACCGAAAGCCTTATTATGATATGGGTTGTACTTTGCAAAGATAAACCGAACTCTTTAGACAAAAGGATGAGAATTATAGATGAGCACAGGGCTTATTTATCTTCAAATCCAATTAAAACGCTTATTTCTGGTCCTTTAACTGACAAGGAAGGTAATATGAATGGTTCTTTTTTTATGGTTGAAGCTAATAGCGAAGAAGAAATAAAGGTATTTCAACAGAATGATCCAATCTATAAAGCTAACATTTGGGATGAAATAATTATTTCGCCATTTAACAAAAGGGTGGACAACCTTTCTAAAATTTAAATAAGGGGTAGTAATGTCTAGGAAATTTTTAGATTTATCAGTTAGTTTGCAAGAAGGTATAAAGTCTGATCCAGACTTTATGTTACCTAAAATCAATTATCATCATCACCAAGAAACAGCAGAAGAGATGATTAGTTTTTTTCCTGGCTTAAACAAGTCTGATTTGCCTGGAGGAGAAGGTTGGGCTATGGAAACTATAACAGTAAGCACTCATAATGGCACTCATATGGATGCTCCGTATCATTATCATTCGACTATGAATAATGGTGAAAGAGCTATCACAATAGATGAGGTCCCTTTAGAATGGTGTTTTAGTGATGGTGTTAAGTTGGATTTAAGATCCTATGACGATGGATATGTTTTAACCAAAGATGACCTTCGAAATGAAATCAAAAAAATAAATTATGATATAAAGCCTCTTGATATGATTTTTATTAACACCTCAGCAGGTGGCCGTTATGGAAAAGATGATTTCTTAACAAAAGGTTGCGGTATAAGTAAAGAAGCAACCATATACTTACTTGAGCAAGGCGTAAGAGTTACTGGTACTGATGCATGGAGTTGGGATGCTCCCTTTAGTTATACAGCTGAAAAGTTTAAAGAAACAAAGGACCCCGCTATAATCTGGGAAGGCCATAGAGCAGGCATGGTTCAAGGTTATTCACATATTGAAAAACTGAACAATTTAGACAAACTACCAAGCCATGGATTTAAAGTTTCTGCTTTTCCATTCAAAATTAAGAATGGCTCAGCCGGCTTTGTAAGAGTTGTAGCCATTTTTAAATGATTTATTTGTAAATGAAGTTGGTAATGACAGTAGTTAACTTAATAGCCAATGGTCTTACAAACAAAATAGCTGGAAACGCTACAAGAGAGGCATAAAACCAATTTTTAGGCCATACCTGAAAAAACAATGATGTGTCTGATAAGGCCAAATAAGTGACAAGAGAGCTGATAAACATTGTAATAAATATCCCTGAAATAAGTGTGGATAAATATAATTGGAATTTTTCTTTTTTCATTAAATTACCTTAAAAAAAAGACGATCTAAATACAGATCGTCTTTTAAAATAGTTTTGTAGAATTTATTTATCCACCAATCTTGAAACGCACAGGGAATTTATGTCCGGTTTTTTCCATTTCATCCATGTATGCATTCATGATAGCAGCGCCATCCATTCCATAATCTTTAGTGATATCTTGAGCTCTTGAATTTGGCCAATCTTTTATAGTTTCTGCCCAAATTTTTTGCTCAGATACAGGTAAATATGTAACGGCATCGTTAATACCTTTTTTCTTACCAAGAGCAACTAAGTCTGTAAGACCTTTTTGATATCTTTGTTGGCCATCTTTTACAGCAGCTTTTTCATAGTTAACAGCTTCTTCCATTATTATTTTTACAATTTCAGGTGGTAGTTTTTTCATTGTATCTAAGTTAATGGTAGTGATTGTTTGTGCCATAGCACCAAAACCAATAACTTTCCAATAAGGTGCTTGTTCGTAGAACTTAAAACCTCCAGCATGAGCTGATGGGAAAATAATCACACCTTTTGCAACACCTGTAGCTAAGTCATTATACATTGTAGGAAGTGTAGATGTAACTGGTATTGATCCAAATAGAGAAACCCATGGTAAATTTGGTCCAGCAGCAATAACTTTTACACCCTTTAATTCGCTGGCTTTCTGCCACTGCTTACCAGTACCAATTCCATAATCATCAAAACCCTGCATAGCTAAGAATTTCTGATTATACTTATCTTCAAGCATTTTAGTTAATTCTGGAAATTTTTTCAGAATCTTGTGCTTAACTTCCCAACTAGTTACAAGGTTAGTTGTTGTGAAAGGTACAAAATAGTCAAAGTTCCATGGTAATAATTTTGCTGTTTCAAAACATACGCAGTAAGAACCAATGTCTAACAAACCTTTTTCAACAGCTTCTAAAGTCTCATGAACTTTTGCAATTTTACCAGCATAAGCCTCTATAATTCTAACTTTATGGTTGGTCTCAGCTGCAACTCTTTTTTTAATATTTGGAACTAATACTTTTTCCATATTAGTTACATAGGCTGTTGGCTTTGACGGATGGCCTGATCCAACTCTTAAAGTAAAGGTATCTGCAAATGATGCAGATGCCATAATACCAGTAGCTAAAATGCTAAGTGGTAAAGCTTTTTTAAAATACCTAATCATTATTTCCTCCTCTGATAGGCAGTGTTAAGTTTAGTTTAACCCCAAGTTCAACTAAACAAATTGTGTTGGCCAGCTAGCTAATTCAGGAAAAAATGCAACTAATAACATTACAATCAACATCATAACCCAATAAGGAATTGATCCTTTGAAAATCGTTCCTAGTGATACATTATCTCCCCCAGCTGATAATACCCCTTTAACTGTATAAACTATAAGTCCAAAGGGTGGTGTTAGTAAACCAGCTTCAATAGCTAGTATACCAAAAATTGCAAACGCATAGGGATTCATATCGCCTGCAAGTAATATAAATAAAGGTACAGTAAGTAAAATTATTGAGATTGAATCTAGTAACATGCCTAAAACAAGCCAAATGACAACCATCATGACCAAAATCATGAAACTATTTAAACCTACTGAGGTCATGGCATCAACTATAACTGAATCAATGTCTGACAATGATAAAAATCTGGAATACATTCCGGCGGTAATTAAAAGTATCATTATAGGTGCAGAGGTTTTACCTGCATCAATAACGGATTCAACCAACCCATTCCATCTCATTCCTTTAAATAGTGCAATTCCAAAACTTGCAAGCGCTCCCATGCCAGCAGCTTCGGTAGGAGTAAAAATTCCACCCCATATTCCACCTAAAACAACAAATATTAAGCCAATTATTGACATGCCAGATATTATTTGTTTAGAAGTCAACTTTGTAATGTCACCAATGCTATCTGGTTCAGGTGCTAATTCAGGGTTTCTAACAGCCTTTATATAATTATAAAAGGCATACATAAGTGATAAAATAATGCCTGGTATTACACCTGCTACAAACAATTTTCCAATAGAGTCTTCGGTTATTATACCCCAAACAATTAATAAAACACTAGGCGGAATTAACATACCCAAACAAGCGCTTCCTGCTATAGAGCCAGCAGCCAATTTTTCATCATACCCAGCTTTTTTCATTTCTGGCCATGCAATTCTGGAAAAAGCTGCTGCTGATGCAATAGAAGTTCCGGTTACTGCGGCAAATGCCGCGTTTCCGGTAACTGTTGCAACACCAAGTCTACCTGGCACTCCCTTTAGACCTTTATTTATAAGCGAATATAAGTCACCTGCAGCACCACTTCGTGATAAAAAGTCTCCCATTAGAACAAAGAGTGGTATAGTCATAAAAATATGGTCTCTAATAAGCTCATATGCAGCTCCACCCACCTGACTTGCTGCCATATACATGTCTTCAAAAATAAAATAAGTACCAATCATTGCTGTTGCACCAAGAGCAAGTGCTATATGAACACCAGAAAAGATTGCCAGTAGCATTCCTACTAACGTCAAAATCATTAGCGTATCTAAATCAATTCCCAACTTGCTATCCTTTTTTTAATCTTTTTTTGATATGAATGATTTAATTATTAAAGATAAATAAATTAAAACCACTATAATCGAAGAAAATATTATAACTGTTCTTATAGGGTAAACAGGGAACTCAATTGCACCAATTCCTTGATATTCTTTAATTTCCCATCCTTTGATCATGTCAGTCCAGCCACCAACGGCTATTCCTGTAAAAAGCATTATTCCAATTGCATAAGACAAAATATTAATAATCATTTTTCCTCTTTTTTTAAAAAAGTCATATATTAATGTAGTCCTAAGCATTGTCCCTGAAGCAATGGCGAATGGAACTTGAAGAAAAACAATTGCTGGAACTGAGTTCTGAACAATTTGATCCGCGCCTAGAAAAATGCCAAGATTTCTAAATGTGACTTCAGCGAAAATTGTTAGAGCAACTAAAATAAGCCATATTGCAGCTATTGATTGAAGGTATTCAGGTGTTTTCTTTATATACTTAATCAATTTATTTCCCCAAGATTTTTAGGTATATTAACACTTTACGATTACTTTACATGTATTCAAATCATAAAATAAAATATCTAAAATCAATTTATCTGATTTATAAAAATGGTTTAACTTTTTTATTCATTTTTTCTGTTATTGACCTAATTTCCTCACACATTTTTTTACTGAACAATCTTGCTGAAGGACTTAGCTCTCTACTAGCAGATGTGATCATAACGTATTCTGTCATTAAATTGGGAGAAATTAAAGGAGATAAAGTTCTTGAGTTATTATTTACGTCTAGATCACATAATACGGCAGGCAAAATTGCACACCAATCACTGGAGGCAACCATCTCTAAGGTCCCAATCATTCCATCCATTTCTAATGTTTTTTCCAGCTTAATATTGTGAGTAGAAAAATATTCATCTAGTGTAATTCTTCTGGAGTTTTCGATACCAGGAAGAATTATTTTTAAATTTTCAAGCTCAGATAATTTTATAGGTTTCATATGCTGAAATTTAGAATCCTTTTTTGTAACTAATAAGTTTAAATCACTAGAAACGAATTCAATCTTTAAACCTGTTGGGTTTTTAACTGTGGGTACAATAGCAAATTCTAACTTATTCGTTCTTACCATATCTTCTAATACACCTGAATAAGCTTCTGTTACCTTGATATCGACTTTAGGGTGCTCTCTTAAAAATTCAGAAAGAGTAACGGGAAGGGCAGACCTGGTAAAAGTTGGCATTAATCCGCAATTGAAAGTTCCCGAAAGATTTTCCTTGTTAGTTTTGGTGTCTATAAGAGCTTTGTCCATTAAGCTGAGTATTTCTAAAGCATATTTATAAAAATTATTTCCACTATCAGTTAAAACCATATTTCCAGGGACTCTGTTAATAAGTTTTTTGCCAATACTTAATTCTAAGTTCTGCACTAACATAGACATGCCTGATTGAGTGGCGTTAAGCCTCTCAGCTGCCAAGCTAAATGAATTTTCCTCTACCACTGCGACAAAAGCTTTAAGTTGTTTTATAGATACAGACATTTTTTTACTATCAGTTAAAATGATACAATCAATACAAATAAATAATTACATATAATACATATAATTATGCTAAAGGAAAACCTTGTTTTTGTTATTTAAATAACTTTTTAATCATAAATAGAGTGTTTGATAAACATGGAAGTCATAGATACAAATTTTTTAAGAAAATCTTTAGGTAAATTTTCAACTGGCGTTACTATTGTGACTTCTATAGATGGTGATGGCATACCTATTGGAATGACTGTAAATAGTTTTTCTTCCGTGTCATTAGATCCAGCTCTAGTACTTTGGTGTATAGATAAAAAACAGCCTAGTTACGATGCATTTATGGTAGGTAAAGGCTATGCTGTAAATATTTTATCAAAGGATCAAAGTGACCTTTGCTATAAATTCTCTTCACAAAGTCACGATAAATTTGAAAATGTAAATTGGAAAATAAGTGAAAATGGTTTTCCATTAATTGAAAATTCTCTTGCATGGTTTGATTGTAAAAAATGGAACTATTATTCTGGAGGTGATCATCAAATATTAGTTGGTGAGATCACTTCTTTCAATTCTTCAGACTTAAAGCCATTAACATTTTGGAATGGTCAAATTTCTTAATTGATATATAAAAAAAAAGTTATAGGATTAATTCAAAATTATTAATCAATGAGGTTTAAATGGCAAAATGGCTAAAAGAGGGAAAGTCTGAAAAAGAAATTGTAGAAGCTGATGCTGAAGTAAAAAAAACAGTTGAGAAAATTCTACAAGATGTCGCTTCCAGAGGTGATCAGGCCGTAAGAGAATTATCAGAAAAGTTTGACAACTACTCACCAGATAATTTTATTTTAAGCCAAAATGAAATTGAAATTGCCATCAGCAAGGTGTCTAAAAGAGATTTAGACGATATAAAATTTGCTCAGGCTCAGGTAAGAAATTTTGCACAAAAACAACTTGAATGCATTAAAGATTTAGAAGTTGAGACTATGCCTGGGGTTGTGTTGGGCCATAAAAATATACCAATGAATGCGGTTGGTTGTTATGTTCCTGGTGGTAAGTACCCAATGGTTGCTTCTGCGCATATGTCAGTTTTAACAGCAAAGGTGGCAGGCGTTAAAAATATCACTGCATCCGCTCCTCCTCAAGGTGGTGAGCCGCACCCAGCTATAGTGGCAGCTATGCATTTGGGTGGTGCCGATAAAATATTGTGTTTAGGTGGCATTCAAGCTGTAGCTGCAATGGCAATTGGTACTGAGACTATTAATGGAGTAGATATGTTAGTTGGTCCAGGAAATATGTTTGTAGCTGAAGCTAAAAGGCAATTATTTGGAAGGGTAGGCATTGATCTATTTGCTGGCCCTACAGAAACTCTTATTATAGCTGATGATACTTCTGATCCAGAAATTTGTGCTATAGATCTTTTGGGTCAAGCAGAGCATGGTCCTACTAGTCCTGCAATCTTATTAACTAACTCAGAAAAGCTAGCTAGCGAAACAATAAAAGAGATTGAAAGGCAACTAGAAATTATTCCAACAGCTGAGATCGCTAGAGTATCATGGAACGAATATGGTCAAGTTATTGTTTGTGATAGTTTAGATGAGATGGTTCAGGTTGCTGATGAATTAGCTTTTGAGCACGTTCAAGTTATGACAGATGATCCAGATTATTTTCATAAAAACATGACTAATTACGGGGCATTATTCTTGGGATCAAGAACAAATGTTGCTTTTGGTGATAAAGTAATAGGAACCAATCATACTTTGCCAACAAAAACAGCTGCTCGATACACAGGAGGTTTATGGGTTGGGAAGTTTTTAAAAACCTGTACTTACCAAAAAGTCCTCACAGATGAAGCTTCTGCTCTCGTGGGAGAATATTGTTCAAGACTATGTGCACTAGAAGGTTTTTCTGGTCATGGAGAGCAGGCAAATATAAGAGTAAGAAGGTATGGTGGAAGGAATATTCCACCATATGCATCAGCAGAATAGGAGCAAACATGAATTATCCAAAATTACCAAGTTTTAGGCTTGATAGAAAAAGAGCTTTAGTTACTGGCGCAGGTAGGGGCATTGGGATGGGAGCGTCCATAGCATTAGCAGAATCTGGTGCTAATGTTACTCTAGTATCCAGAACGGAAGAAGAACTTAAAGATTTAACAGATCATATAAATAAACAAGGTCACAAAGCTTCATATAGAGTGTTAGATGTAAATAACGAGAATGCAGTGTCTGATTTTATAAATGATAGTGACCCTTTTGACATTCTAATAAATAATGCTGGAACCAATAGGCCAGCTAAATTAATAGATACTAATATAGAGGATTTTGACTATGTAATGTCCTTAAATGTTAGGTCAGTTATAAGTTTAACAAAATTAGTTGTTCAAAAAATGTTAGATAATAAATTGAAGGGGTCTATTATTAATGTATCGTCACAAATGGGTCATGTAGGTGGTCCTAATAGGACAACTTATTGCTCTAGTAAATTTGCAATAGAGGGTTTTACAAAATCATTGGCAATTGAATTGGGTCCTGAAGGCATAAGGGTAAACGCTGTCTGTCCTACTTTTATTCAAACCCCTATGACCGAACCATTCCTAAAAGATGAAGATTTCAAAAAGGCAACAATAGGAATGATCCCTTTAGGAAGATTAGGTGAGGTAACTGATCTAATGGGTCCTTTTGTATTTTTGGCGTCTGAAGCTTCTTCATTAATGACTGGCTCAAGCATGCTTGTCGATGGTGGTTGGACTGCAAGGTGATTAAAACCATTGACAATAAATTAAATAATTACAATGGTTTATATAATTTCAATAATACTCCAGATTAATATTTAGGTTTTTGATGTCAAAAGTTGAATGTAAATTAAATGTTAACGGCTTAACAAAAAAGATTTATATATTTGAGGATAAGCCACTTATTTTTGCTCTAAGGAATGATTTTGGTCTTACTGGAACAAAATTAGGTTGCGGCCTTGAGCAATGTGGAAGTTGCGCAGTTATAATTGATGGAGAAAAAAAACTTTCTTGTAATTTGCCTGCTATTGATTGTCAAAACAAAGAAATAGTTACCATAGAAGGTCTGGGTACAGATACAAGTTTAAATAGCGTTCAAGAAGCATTTAAAAAATTCAATGCTGCCCAATGCGGTTATTGTACCAGTGGTATTATAATAACTGTTTCTTCACTTTTAGAAAAGAAAAACAAACCCACATCTGAAGACATTTTAAATGCATTGGATGGTCATTTATGCCGATGCGGTTCTCATTCTGTTGTTTTAAAAGCAATAGAAAGTTTAATTGAAAATTAGAGAAATAAAATAATGAGCAATTTTGATAGTGGCCCAAGTATAAAATCATATAACAAGTTTCAAGATTGGTTTGATTTTAGTAAAACTGGATCTATTAGAGTTTATTCTGGCAAGGTAGATATAGGTCAACATATTAGTTCTACGCTTGCATTAATTGCCTCTAAAATTGTTAATATTAATTATGACCAAGTTGAAATTATTAGATTAGACACTGATTTTACGCCTAATGAGGGAATAACTGCTAGTAGTCTATCTGTGGCCAACTCAGGATCAGCAATTAAAGCTGCCTCAATAACCCTTAAAACAAATTTTATTAATTATGCTTTAAATCATCTGAATATTAATAATGAAGACATTCAGTTTGAAAATGGTGTTATTAAGGATAAAAATTCTAATAAATCTATTTCATACTGGGATTACGCTGAAACAGATGATTATAAAAATACAATAATTCCTGAACAATTTGATGAGGAAGTCCTAAAAAAGATTACTTATGCGAACAATCAAAAAATTGAATTAAAAAATATAAAAGAAATAGTTACCGGAAAATACAAATATGTTCATGATATTAATTTTCCAAACATGTTGCATGCAAGAATAGTAAGACCTCATTCATATAATTGTGAATTGGTTAAAATAAATGAAGATTTTAAGAAAAGACTTATTGAGAATAATATTAATCTTTTTGTGAAAGGATCTTTCATAGCAATTTTATCTCCAGATGAATTTTTAGCAGTTAAATTTTCAGAGCTTGCAAAAAATCAAATTGTTTGGAATGAAAATAGAAAATTATCAAATGATAATGTGTTTAATTCTCTAAATACTAATGAAAAAGAGAGCTTGCTAGTGAAACCTGGTGGAGAAGCTTTTAATGAAAAAATTCCTGAAATACAATCGTTTGATCAAGAGAATATAGTAACGTTATCTTCTGAATTCAGAAAAAATTACTTAATGCATGGCCCAATAGGTCCTTCTGCAAGTTGTTCAATATACTCTAATAACAAATTTACAGTTTATTCTCATAGCCAATCAAACTTTGCATTAAAACAATCTTTGAGCAGTTATTTCAATATAGACACAAGCAAGGTTACCATAAAGTTTATGCCTGGTTCAGGTTGTTATGGACATAATGGTGCAGATGATGTTGCATTTGAAGCATCTGTGTTATCAAAAGCCTATCCAGATTTTCATATATTATTGAAATGGACACGAGAAGATGAGCATTGTTGGGAACCTTATGGAAGTGCATCTATTAATAAACTTTTTGGCGCTATTAATGATAATGGACAAATTGTATACTGGTCAAACGAAGCTTTTTCTGACACATATTTATCAAGGCCATCAAATGAGGAATTATATAATTTCACCAGTTTCAAATTTTTAAATAATGATTTTACCAAAATAAGATCTAAACCTAAAACATCTGCTCATATGGGTATTCATAGAAACTTAGACCCTCTATATAATTTTTCAAAAACTAGGTTAGTTAAAAATTTAGTACACGATTTGCCGCTTAGAACTTCGGCATTAAGAACTTTAGGTGCTTTTGCTAATATAACTTCATCCGAGAGCTTTTTAAATGATCTTGCTTTTGCAAAAAACATTGATCCATTTAAAATAAGAAAAAATCATTTAGATGATGAACGAGCTATTGAAGTTCTTGAAAATCTTGAAAATACAATGAAAAAATCTCATGCAAAACCAAATAATTATAGAGGTATTGGTTTTTCAAGATATAAAAACTCAGCTGCATATTGTGCTGTTGGTGTTGAATTAAATATTTCTGATGATTTAGATATTAAATTAATTAATGCGTGGATTACAGTTGATGCAGGTGAGATTGCATATGAAGATGGAATAAAAGCCCAAGCAGAAGGTGGGTTTATTCAAGCGGCTAGTTGGTCATTATATGAAGAAGTACTTTTTGATACAAAGGAGATTATTTCAAAAGATTGGGATAGTTATAAAATAATTGGTTTTGATAATATACCTATTTTTACCACAAATGTGATTGATAGAAAAGGTTCCCCTTACTTAGGAGTTGGAGAAGTAGTTGCAGGTCCAACTGGGGGCGCAATATCAAATGCCTTACGTGATGCTTTAGGTCAAAGAATTAAAACTATGCCCTTTACTAAAGAGAATATAACTAGTGATTTACTAAATTAGATTTTTGGTGAATTAAATAAATAATTTTATTTTGGAACTTGTGATATGAGCAAAAAAAAATCAGGAATGTATAAAAATTTAACTAATTATGGCGACAGTGAGTTTTCCATATTTTTACGTAAAGCTTTTATAAAAGGTATGGGTTACTCAGAAGAAATGCTTAACAAACCTATTATAGGTATTACAAACACTTATAGTGATTACAATCCTTGCCATGGAAATGTCCCGGATTTAATAAAAAGTGTAAAGGCAGGTATTTTATCTTCTGGGGCGATACCTCTTGAGTTTCCCACAATAAGTATTCATGAGTCCTTCTCTTATCCAACTTCTATGTATTTAAGGAATCTCATGTCAATTGATACAGAAGAAATGATGAAAGCTCAACCAATGGATGCATGCGTCTTGATAGGTGGTTGTGATAAAACAGTTCCTGCTCAATTAATGGGTGCATTTAGTGCCAACATTCCATGTGTACAGCTTGTGACTGGGCCGATGCTTACTGGATCACATAGAGGTGAAAGGGTAGGGGCCTGCACTGATTGTAGAGGATATTGGGCAAAATTTAGGGCTGATGAAATTGACCTTCAAGAAATAAATGAGGTTAACAACCAACTAGTTCCAACAGTTGGCACATGTGGCGTTATGGGCACTGCTAGTACTATGGCATTAATTACTGAGGCCCTTGGAATGATGGTGCCAAATGGAGCATCAGCACCAGCAGTTTCTGCTGAGCGAAGAAGAATAGCAGAAGAAACTGGTAAAGTTGCAGTAGATATTGCAAATAAGTCGTTAAATCCAAATAAATTTTTAACAATTAAAAATTTTAAAAATGCTTTAATTGTGTTGTCAGCAATTGGTGGTTCGACAAATGGTATAGTCCATTTAATAGCTATGGCTGGCAGATTAGGAATTGAAATTGATCTCAAAGAGTTTGATGATATGACAAAAGATATTCCTATGATCGTTGACTTAAAACCTTCTGGTGCTGGCTATATGGAAGATTTGTTTAAATCAGGGGGGCTGCCAAGAATTTTAAATGAATTAAAAGAGTATCTCTATTTAGATGCTGTTACAGTTACTGGAGAGTGTCTCGGCGATATCATTAAAAATTATAGTTACGATTGGAAGCAAGAAGTCGTGAGAATGGCTAATGATCCTATTTTTGATAAAGGTAGCATTGCTGTTTTAAAGGGTAATCTAGCCCCAGGAAGTGCTATAATCAAACAATCAGCAGCAAGTGCAAATTTGTTGACACATGAGGGGGTTGTTGAGGTTTTTGAAAACCTTGAGGATTTGGCAAATAGAATTGATAGTGAAGATTTAAATGTTACTAAAGATAGCATTCTTCTCCTTAGAAACATAGGCCCTATTGGTGCGCCAGGTATGCCAGAGGCAGGCTTGATACCTATCCCTAAAAAATTAGCGAGGCAAGGTGTAAAAGATATGGTGAGAATATCAGACGGCAGGATGAGTGGTACTGCCGCAGGAACTATTGTTTTGCACGTATGTCCTGAAGCTGCAGCAGGCGGCACGTTAGGTATTGTAGAAAGTGGTGATATTATTAAGCTAGATGTTAAAAATAGATTACTTGAACTAAAATTATCTGATGAAGAAATAAATAAAAGAAAGAAGAATAAAAAGCTTAATACAGATGTTAAAAGAAGGGGTTATAGTAAAATCTTCCATGAAAGCGTTCTTCAAGCAGATAAAGGAGCGGACTTTGATTTTTTAAGGCCTGTTAAATAATATCAAGAGGTTGAAATATATCTTTGCATATGAGGAAAATTTTTAAAGTAATCTTGATGGAAAGTTTGAGTTATATTTTTAAATTCAATTAAATTTTCTTCATCTATTTTTTCAACTTTTATGTTTGCCAATTTCATTTCTTTAAGCAGGTTTGCATCTTCTAGGACAGCTAATTGTCTTTGAAATTCAGTAACTTTATTAGATTTATTAATCACAAATTCTTTTTGTAAATCAGAGAGTTTGTCAAAATAACTATAATTGATTACAAATAAACAAAATCCAAAAATATGTGAAGTCAAGGTAACAAATTTTTGTTTTTTATAAACGCCAAAATTCCAATAGTTAGTTAAAGGGTTCTCTTGGGCATCAATTTCATCATTTTCTATTGCTAATTTAAAATCTCTGACATCAAGTGGCTTTGGTTTAAAACCTAGTTTTTTAAAAATATCTATATGGAGCGGGCTAGGGGTAGTTCTAATTATTTGCTCTTCGCAATCAGATAGTGATTTTATTAATCTTACTTTAGAGCTGATATGTCTAATTCCGTTGTCCCAAAAACCTAATAGTTTTAAGTTTTTATCTTTTAATTTATTATCAATATAATCAAAGAAATCAAATTTTAATAATTCATAAGCTTGGCTTCTATTATTAAAAAAATAGGGCAAATCTAAAATTTTAATCTCAGGCAATATTTTTTCAAAATAGCTTGATAACAAATATGAAATATGTAGCTCTTCTTTTTGTGTTTTTGAAATCAAACTGGAGGCTTTTTCTCCTTTATTTGTAATGTCCATGGTAAAATCTATATCAAAATTACCATTTATATCATTGATAAAATATTCAATAGATTTGGTGTGTAATGAATTAGATCCTTGGTAACCACCAATAATTAGTTTGTCTTTCAAAATGAAAGTCTTATTTTATTTTGAATAGGGAGCAAGCATTACCTCCAGTTATCATTTCAATTTGATCACTAGATAAACCTTCGGTGCCCATAACATGTTCTATAGGGTCATCTTCTGCCATGTCGTATGGATAATCTGTTCCCATAACAATATGATCAGCGCCATATTTATCAATAAGGTACTTTAGCTGATCAAATGAGAAAACTACAGTATCAAAATACATTCTTTTGAGGTAATCAGACGGTTTGTGTTTAAGATTATTGCCTCTGCAATCGGGCCTTGCGCCCCATGCATGATCAATTCTAGCAGAATATGCTGGGAGATATCCTCCTCCATGGGCAACAAAGATTTTTAAATTTGGATTTTTTTCCATTGTTCCATCAAAAATTAAGTGATGCAGTGCTGCTGTGGTATCCATTGGATTACCAATGATATTAATAAAATAATGATCTTTTAATCTATCACCTTCTGGATAACCATTAGGATGAAGAAAAATTGGCACATCTAACTTTGTAGCCGTTTCCCAAATTCCGTCATATGAAGGGTGTGACAGCTCTTTGCCATCTTGGAATGTAATAATTTGAAAACCTCTAATATCAAGGTCATTTACACATCTTTCCATTTCTTTTACTGCAACGTCACCATTCTGCATTGGTAATGTACCTAAAGCTACAAACCTGTCTTTACGGTTGTTTGCTGTTTCAGATAGTTTATTATTAATAGTTTCAATTGCTTTGAAAGCTACCTGACTTTTTACATTACAATAATGTTGAAAGGGAACAGGAATAAGGACTTGTGTATCAATACCTTGCGAGTCCATTTTCTTTAATCTCGTTTCAACATTTGTAAGATCCATGAATCTGTCTTTAATTTGTTGGATATTTTGATTTGTTGTTATTTGATTTGCGTGTCTAAATGCAGGAATATCTTGTTGATCAAATAAACCTTGAACCATATCAGCTGCTTCTTGGACGTGAAGATGGCAGTGAGCATCAACAGTTTTTGATTTTGGCCTTGTTTTGTAGCCAGGTTCACCATGAGATCTTCCTGAAGTTGATCCATAAGGTTTAATAGTCATGTATACACTCCATATTACAAAAATTTTAAATAAAAAATATAATAATTACAATATGTTAACAATTCAATATGATTTAATACATTATATCAGTGAATTGTAATAAAATTTTAATATTTTCTTATATAATATATATAAATTAAACATCTAAAAGGATTATTTTAAATATGGATAACATAATTGATGTACATAAGACTATATATTCACCAATAGGAAGGTTTATTGTTAGTAGAATGGCCTCATCTGTATACTGGTCAAATGATCATATGGTTAATGAAATAAAAACTAATCCTCAATTATTTAAAGAATTTTCATTTCATTTTAATGAATATAAAAAACAACTATAGTTATTATCTTTTTATATGTGATCCTTGGGTAGGGTATCATATTGTTAATTATATATTATTTATATGTTTGTCGCATAATATATATTATGTATTAAATATTAATAACTAAACCATCATATGCTGGCAAAACACCTGGTGGACATAAATTAGTAACAGCATCGTGATCTGACTCAGGACTTAAATGTGTAAGGTAAGCAATCTCAGGTTTAAGATTTGATATCCATTCAAAAGATAAATCAAAGTGTGCGTGAGCCATATGCGGTGTTTCTCTTAAGCCAGTAATAATTAATACTTTTAAGTTATTTAATTTATTAAAACTCTTTTTAGGAAAATCAACCACATCAGTACAATAAGCCAATTGATTATTAAATATAAACCCAAGTGTGTCTATTACGCCATGGTTTTGTTTAATTGTATTAATAGAGACATTGTTGATAATTAATTCTTCAAAATAATCAATTATATGCATCTCAAGTGGTGGTTTAAAGTATGATTGGCTAGAAGATGATTTATTAAATAAATAATTAAAGCGTTCTAATAAAAAATAAGATGTTTCTTTATTTGTATATATTTTGATTTTTTCTTTATTGTAAAAATAAAAAGGCCTGAGTTCGTCTAAACCAGAAATATGATCAGAATGTTGGTGAGTTATGAATACAGCATCTAATTTTTGGATATTATGTTCAATTAATTGGTTCTTTATATCAGGGCCAGCGTCAATTAATATATTTGTATCTTCATTTTGTACCAATAATGCGCATCTTTGCCTTTTATTTTTGGGGTTTAAGGGATTACATTTACCCCATCCCAATTTTCCTAAGGCAGGTATGCCCACTGATGTCCCTGTTCCAAGAACTGTTATTTTTAAGTTATCACTCATTAATTCATCTTATCAAAAATTTTCATGGAATTAGCGTATAGTTGATTAGTAAATTCTTCAAAATCACATTCACGAAGTTCTGATAGGAATTTAGCTGTATAATAGCAGTTTTTGGGCTCATTAACTGATCCTCTTAATGGCGTTGGAGCTAAATATGGAGCATCAGTTTCAACTAATATTTTATCAAATGGCACAATGGTAGCTATTTCTTGTATAGATTTTGCTGATTTAAATGTAACTATTCCTGAAAATGAAATGTAGAAACCTAAATCTAAACCACATAAAGCTAAT
>Ga0209425_10001346_pt1 | contig 28694 bp, 25 predicted proteins | sample COG_05_FD_184749 | JGI IMG/M metagenome (GOLD analysis project Ga0209425, IMG submission 184749) | Pelagic Microbial community sample from North Sea - COGITO 998_met_05 (SPAdes) (version 2) | ecosystem: Environmental > Aquatic > Marine > Neritic zone/Coastal water | place: Helgoland, sampling...
CTCTGTACTGGGCAAGCTCTAATTTAATCGAGCCTGCAACTTTTTTCATAGCTTTAGTTTGAGCTGCTGAACCTACTCTTGAAACTGATAGGCCTACGTTTACAGCTGGTCTAATTCCTTGATTAAATAGTTGTGTTTCTAAAAATATTTGTCCATCGGTAATAGATATTACGTTTGTTGGTATATAGGCTGAAACATCACCAGCTTGAGTTTCAATTATTGGTAAAGCCGTTAATGATCCACCGCCGTTCGCTTCACTTAACTTTGCAGCTCTTTCTAAAAGTCTACTGTGCAAGTAAAATACGTCACCAGGATAAGCTTCACGTCCTGGAGGTCTTCTTAATAGTAAAGACATTTGCCTATAAGCTACAGCTTGTTTTGATAAATCATCATAAATAATTAGCGCATGCATTCCATTGTCCCTAAAGTATTCTCCTATCGTACAACCAGTATAAGGAGCTAAGAATTGGAGTGGCGCTGCATCTGAAGCGGTCGCTGCAACAACTGTGGTGTATTTCATAGCACCAGCATCTTCCAAAGTTTTGACTATTTGAGCCACTGTTGATCGTTTTTGTCCTATAGCAACATAAACACAATAAAGTTTTTTCTTTTCATCGTCAGACTCATTGATTAATTTTTGATTGATAATTGCATCTATAGCAACTGCTGTTTTTCCAGTTTGACGATCACCAATAATCAATTCTCTTTGACCTCTGCCCACTGGTATTAATGTATCGATAGCTTTTAAACCAGTCTGCATAGGCTCGCTAACAGATTGTCTTGGAATAATTCCTGGAGCTTTAACCTCTACTCTTTTTCTTTGTATTTTTTCACTCAAACTACCTTTTCCGTCAATAGGATTTCCTAATCCATCTAAAACTCTACCAAGAAGTTCTTTGCCTACTGGAGCGTCTACAATTGAACCGGTTCTTTTTACTGTGCTGCCCTCTTTAATTTTTCTGTCATCACCAAAAATAACTATACCTACGTTGTCGGCCTCTAAGTTAAGTGCCATACCTTTAGAACCATCTTCAAACTCAACCATTTCTCCGGCTTGAACATTGTCAAGGCCAAAAACTCTTGCTATTCCATCTCCTACAGATAATACTTTTCCAATTTCTGAAACTTCAGCTTTTTCGCCAAAATTTTTTATTTGCTCTTTGAGTATCTTTGTAATTTCTGAAGGATTAATCTGCATATTAAACTTCTAACATTAATTGCTCGTATTTTTTTAATCTATTTTTTATGGAAGTATCAACCATTAAACTTCCTATCTGCATTTTTAAACCACCAATTAAACCTTCATCAACTTTATAGTCAAGGTTAATGACGGTTCCAAGTACTTTTGAAATTTCTGAGTTTAAACTTTTAAGTTCATCATTCGCAAGACTTTTAGAAGAAATTAATGAAGCTCTTAATTCACCTCTTTTTTTTGAAGTTAATAATAGAAAATTTTTGAAAATAATACTCAAAAAAAAAATTCTTCTTTTGGTAACTAAAATAGATAGAAAGTTTTTAACAGTTTTTGATAATTTCATTTCAGCACATATTTTATTTAGTGTTGTTAATTGAGTCGATTGAGATTGAGTTGGGTTTTTTATAAAAGTTTTAAAATCCTCATTTGTATTATAAGTAGCCAAAAGTTCGTTTGTATCTGTTTCCACCACTGACAACTCAGAATTTTCTTCTGAAATTTCGTACAATGCTAGAGCATATCTACTAGCCGTTTCAGAAGAAAATGACTTTTTTGAACTCACTTTATAATACTCCTAAGTTAGAAATTTGATTAAGAATGAGGTTTACTACCATAAGGCTAGATGTCGATCAAGCTTGTATGAATGTACTAAGCAAAGTTTACTGGATCAACATCAACTGTAAGTTTAATTTTTTTAGATATAGTCAAATTTTGAAGAACTTTATCTACATTTCTTTGTATTAAATTTGCATTTTTTGATCTCAATAAAAGTCTAGTTCTATACTTTTTTTTGATTTTAAATATTGGGGAATCTACGGGTCCTAGGACATCTAATTGATTTATAGTGTTTAGTTTTCTTTTAATTTCCTGCGCTGCTCTAAAGCTATCTCGGCTAGAGTCGGAAGAAATAATCAAAGAAATAAGCCTGGAGAATGGCGGTAAATTTTTATTTTTTCTAATAATTAATTCATTGTTTAAAAATTTTTCGGGATTATTTTCTAGTATATCTTTTAAAGTCTCATCAAGTGGTGTTGCAGTCTGATAAACTATTAAGGATTTATTTGAGAATCTACCAGCTCTACCACTTAGTTGATTATATAGCTGTATGTTTTTTTCTGTTGTTCTTAGGTCATAACCCATACCTGAAAAATCAGCATCAACTACAACAATACAATTTAATTTAGGAAAATTAAATCCTTTTGATATTAATTGCGTACCAACAATTATATCGATTTCATTTTTTTCTATCTTTTTAAGAATGAGATCTGTTTCTTTTTTTCTTGATAAAAAATCGCTTGAAAATATTTTAATACTTTTTTTAGGATAAATTTTTTTTAATTCTTCGTAAATTTTTTCTACACCTGGACCGTGCATACGAAAATTACAATTTTTTTTATTTTTACTGCAAATTTTTTCTTTTTTTACATTTATTCCACAATGGTGGCAAATAAGATTGTTTTTAAATTTATGGTAAGTTAAATAAATTGAACAATTTGGACACAAATGTTTGAAGCCACAATCTTTGCAAATTAAAAACGGCGCATATCCTCTTCTATTCAAAAAAAATAAAACTTGCTCTTTTTTTTCTAAAAAACTTTTAATTAGTTCTAATGTTTCATTGGATATAAATTGATCTTTTTTAAGCGATACTTCCTCCAAATTGATCACTTTGGCTTCGGGTAATGAATAATTGCTATAACGATTAATTAATTTTGTATGATTGTATTTTTTTGTTTTTATATTGTTATAAGTTTCTAGCGAAGGAACGGCAGAAACTAAGTGTATTGGAATATTTTCTATCGAAGCTCTAGCAATAGCCATATCACGTGCATGGTAGATAATCCCTTCATCTTGTTTGTATGACGGATCGTGCTCTTCATCTAAAACTATGAGTCCAAGATTTTTAAAAGGTAATAACAAAGATGATCTAGCGCCTATCACTAAGTTTAAATTACCATTTACAACTGCTTGCCAAATTTTTCTCTTACTTTTAATTCCTACTTTTGAATGCCAAATTGCAGGCAAAAATCCAAAAAATTCCATAAATCGTTCTTTGAATTGATTGGTAAGAAATATTTCAGGTAGCAAAATCAATACTTGTTTACCTTCATTTAATATTTCTTTTATTCTTTCAAAATAAACTATTGTTTTTCCAGATCCAGTAACTCCTTGGAGTAATGATACATTGAATAAATTGCTAAATTTTTTTAAATCTTCAAGACTTTTTTTTTGGTCTTTATTTAAAATAAATTTGACTTTTTTATTAGAAACTTCACTTTTGTATTCTTCAATTTTGATAGAATTTTTTTTATCTCCAAGGCACATTTTGAGTACCATACCTTTGGAAACTAAATTGTATGCTGAAAACCAATTAATAAATTTAATTAAATTTTGATTAATCTTAAAATTATTAATCTTTGATATAATTTTTTTAATCTTGAACTCTTTATTTGAAGGTTGAATTTTATCCCATATTACTCCTATTTCTTCATTCTTTCCGAAAGGAACTAAAACTAAGTCTCCTGGATTTAGATCTTTCAAGGAGCCAGAGTCATAGGTAAAAGGGAAATTAAAAATTTTAGGTACTAAAACAGGAACTTTCATTTTAAAGAATCTTATTGATATTATATCAATTAAAAATGAATTGCTCTTTTATCGACAGCTAAAGCTGCTTCTTTTACTGCCTCTGTATGAGTTGGGTGAGCATGGCACGTTCTAGCAATATCCTCAGCACTTGCACCAAATTCCATAGCTAAAGCCATTTCAGCGATCATGTCACCGGTATGTGGCCCGATCATATGAACGCCTAAAACTCTATCGGTTTTACTGTCAGCTAATATTTTAACAAAACCTTCTGTCTCGTTGTTTACTTTTGCTCTTGAATTGGCAAGAAAAGGAAACTTTCCAACTTTAAATTCTATATTTGCTTCTTTGAGTTGTTCCTCAGTCTTACCAACAGCCGCTACTTCTGGCGCAGTATAAATAACTCCTGGAATTATATCATAATTAACATGCCCTGCCTGACCTGCTATAATTTCTGCTACAGCAATTCCTTCTTCCTCAGCTTTGTGAGCTAACATAGGTCCTTTAATTACATCTCCGATAGCATAAATATTGCTTATCGTAGTTTGTAATTTTTTATTTACTTCAATTTTTCCTTGGGCATCTTTTTTGATACCTAATTTTGTTAAATTTAGCCCATCTGTGTAGGGCTTCCTGCCAACTGATACTAAAACTTTATCACATTCTAAACTTGCTTTTTCTTTTGTTTTGTTTTGAGTAAAATTTACAACAACTTTATTTAAAATATTTTGCACTGAAGATACTTTATTATTTAATTTAAATTTTATTCCTTGTTTTGTAAGTATTTTCTGAAATTCATTTGAAACTTCTCTGTCCATTCCTGGCGTTATAAAATCTAAGTACTCTATGACTGTAACATTTGAACCTAATCTTGACCAAATAGAACCCATTTCTAATCCTATATAACCACCACCTATTACAACTAATTCTTTGGGTACTTCAGTAAACGAGAGTGCTCCTGTAGATGATACTATGTTCTTTTCATCTATATCAATACCTGACAGAGATGTAGGCGCTGATCCAGTGGCAATTACAATGTTCTTAGCTTTATAAGATGTCTTCTTCTCTCCCTCATACACAACAACATCATTTTCAGAAAATAAGACTCCTTTGCCTTTAATATAAGTCACATTATTTTTTTTAAATAAAAACTCAATTCCCTTGGTTAGAACTTGTACTGATTTATTTTTGCTCGACATCATCTTTTCTAAATTGAGCTTTAAGCCTGTAAACTCTATGCCTTGAGAATTAAAATCTTTTTGAGCTTTATGAAAAGAATCGGATAAATTTAAGAGACTTTTTGAGGGTATACAGCCTACATTCAAACAAGTTCCGCCAAGTGTTCCTCTTGATTCGATACAGGCTGTTTTTAAACCTAATTGAGCTGCACGGATAGCACACACATATCCTCCTGGCCCTCCACCAATAATAATTAAATCAAAGTTATTTTCCATATTATAAATTTAAAAACAACCTTCGAGGATCCTCGAGGCACTCTTTGACAATTTTTAAAAAAGAAACAGCTTCTTTGCCGTCCACAATTCTATGATCATAAGAAAGCGCTAGATACATGATTGGTCGAATGACTACACTTTTATTAACCACAGCTGGTCTCTCAATAATATTGTGCATTCCTAAAACAGCAGACTGAGGAGGATTTAAAATTGGGGTTGAAAGCATTGATCCATAAATCCCTCCATTAGTAATAGTAAAGGTTCCACCTTGAAGATCGTCAATGACAATTTTTCCATCTCTTGCTTTCTGTCCTAGCAAATTAATATTTTTTTCTATATCAGCAAAAGACATCTCATCAGTATTTCTAAGCACAGGAACAACTAACCCTCTATCTGTTCCTACAGCTATACTTATATTATAATAATTTTTATAAACTATTTCATTGTCTTGAATTTCTGAATTTATTATAGGATAATTTTTAAGTCCAACTACGCAGGCCTTTACAAAAAAGGACATAAAACCTAATTTTACTGAATATTTTTTTTGAAATTCTTCTTTGTGCTCATTTCTCATTGAAATAATTGAACTCATATCTACTTCATTAAAAGTGGTTAACATGGCTGCATTTTCCTGCGCTTCTTTAAGTCTCTTAGCTATAGTCATTCTTAACCTGGTCATTTTAATTCTTTCTTCTGGTCCATGAGTAGCTATTCGCTCAGATGGTTGTGGTGTAGAACCCATTAAACTTAGTAGATCTTCTTTTAAAATAATTCCATTTTTACCTGAACCTTTGATTTCATTTAAATTTATTTTTGACTCAGTAGCTATTTTTCTCGCGGCTGGGGAAACAAAATCTATAACTGAAGTTTTTGATAATTTTTTCTCTTCTTGTGCCTCTGTAAGAACTAATGGTTCTTCTTTTTTTATAATTTTTTCTCTTTCTTTGGTTTTTAGTTCTTTGACTGCTTCTAATTTTTTAGGTGATGGAGAAGGTTTATTTTCCTCTGCTTCTAACTTTTTAGTCGGAGGGGAATATTTTTTTTCTTCTGTTGGTGTACTTGTTACGGATCCGCTTGAAATATTCATTGTTCCCAATAAAGAACCAACATTAACTGTTTGGCCTTCTTTGACAGAAATTTTTTCTAGCGTTCCGCTAGAAGGTGCAGGCACTTCTACATTGACTTTATCTGTTTCTAATTCAACAACTGCTTCGTCAGCGCTAACTTTATCTCCCTCATTTTTTAACCATTTAGCGACTGTAGCTTCTGTTACAGATTCTCCAAGCACGGGGACTAAAATACTTTCAGACATTAATTAATTTTTCCAACAACCTTTTCTAATATTTCTTTTTGTTGTGCAAGATGTTTATTGAGATTTCCTGTCGCTGTAGAAGCTGATGGTCTTCTACCAATATATTCAACCTTTTTTTTACCGTAATTTATAATTTCTAGAGTTCTGTCAATATAATGTCTAACTGTATTCCAAGCACCCATATTTTGAGGTTCTTCTTGACACCAGTAAAAATCAGCATTTTTTGCGTAACGTTTTAATTCTCTTCCTAATCTTTTTACTGGAAAAGGGTAGATTTGTTCTAATCGTATGAAAACAGTTTCGTTATTTTTAGTTTTTTCCCTAGAGTCTGTTAAATCAAAATAAATTTTACCAGAACAAATAACTACTTTTTTTATTTTTGTATCTTCTTTTAACTTAATTAATCCAAATTTTTTTGTGTATGCGCGGTCTTGCAAAACTCGATGGAAAGTATTGTCTTTTGTAAAATCCTCTAAAGTAGAGATACATTGCTTGTGCCTCAATAAAGATTTAGGGGTCATGATTATTAGTGGTTTTCTAAAATCTCTATGCATCTGTCTTCTTAAAGCATGAAAATAATTAGCTGGTGTCGTGCAGTTTATTACTTGGATATTATCTTGAGCACATAATTGTAAAAATCTTTCTAATCTTGCTGAGGAATGTTCTGGTCCTTGTCCTTCATACCCATGTGGTAATAACATTACTAAACCGCTTGCTCTACCCCATTTCGATTCACCAGAAGTAATAAATTGATCAATAATAATTTGAGCACCATTAGCGAAATCGCCAAACTGTGCTTCCCATAAAACTAATGTTTCAGGTTCAGACAGTGTATATCCAAATTCAAAACCTAAAACAGCTAGTTCGGATAATAGAGTGTCTATTACTTCAAAATTCTTTTGTTTTTTAGAGATGTGATTTAAGGGTATATATCTCTCGTGACTATCTTGATTTCTTAATACAGAGTGTCTCTGACTAAAAGTTCCTCGACCCGAGTCTTGCCCTGACAATCTTACTGAAAAACCTTCGTCTAGAAGTGTCGCAAAAGCAAGAGACTCAGCAGTAGACCAATCTATTGCAGCATTGTTAGTAAACATTTTTTTTTTATTTTCTAATATTTTTAGTAAAGTTTTATGTACACTGAAACCATTTGGGAGAGATGTAATTTTTTTTCCTATATCTAAAATCTTATCTTTATCAACTCCAGTTACTCCTCTCCTGTCTTTTCCAAGGGCAGGAGTAAATCTAGACCAAACACCATCAAACCAGGTAAGCACAGGTTTATAGTTTTTTGAAGCTACGAATTCTTTTTCTAGATATGTTTTAAAATTAGCAATTTCTTGATTATTTTTTTCTTCACTCATAAGTCCTGTATTAACTAATTTTTTAGAATAAATTTTTAAAGTTGTTGGGTGAGTCTTTATTTTTTTATACATTAGTGGCTGAGTAAAAGATGGTTCGTCTCCTTCGTTATGTCCAAATCGTCTATAACAAAAAATATCTACCACAACATCTCTATTAAATTTTTGCCTAAACTCAGTTGCAATTTTTGCGCAGTGTACAACTGCTTCGGGGTCATCTCCGTTTACATGTAAAATAGGTGCCTGAGCAATTTTCGCAACTTCACTTGGATATGGAGATGATCTTGCAAATCTAGGTGATGTTGTAAAACCTATTTGGTTATTGACAATAATGTGAATGGTTCCACCAGTGTTGTGTCCTGGTAGGCCTGACATAGCGAAACATTCAGCAACTATTCCTTGGCCTGCAAATGCTGCGTCACCATGAATTAGAACTGGTATTACTTTTTTTCTCTCTGGGTCTTTGTGAAAAAATTGCTTTGCTCTTACTTGACCTAATACTACTGGGTTAACAGCTTCTAAGTGCGAAGGATTATCTGTCAGACTAATATGAACAAGATTTCCATCAAATTCCCTGTTTGAAGAAGCACCTAGATGGTATTTTACGTCACCTTCAAAGTCTCTTTTAGAAGCAACATTGCTTCCAAAAAATTCATTAAAAATTGCTTTAAAAGGTTTTCCCATTACATTAGCTAAAACATTAAGTCTTCCTCGATGAGACATACCGATTTTTATTTCTTTTACTCCTAAATTTCCTCCTCTTTTTATAATTTGTTCAAGGGCAGGAATTAAAGACTCACCGCCATCAATTCCAAAACGTTTGGTTCCTACAAATTTGACATGTAAATATTTTTCAAAACCTTCCGCTTCAATAATTTTGTTTAAGATTGCTTTTTTTCCGTTTTCAGTAAAATTAATTTCTTTTTCTGGACCTTCAATTCTATCTCTGATCCAAGCTTTTTCTTCTGGATCTCCCATGTGCATAAACTCATACCCTATATGTCCACAATAAGTTTTTTTTAAAATATTTAAAATCTCATTTAAAGTAGCTTCTTGGACGCCTAAAACACCGTCTAAAAATATTTTTTTATCTAAATCACTTTTAGTAAACCCATAAGACTCAGGTTTTAACTCAGGATGTTCGTTTCTAGCCATAATTTCTAAAGGATCTAGATTGGCAATTAAATGACCTCTGATTCTATATGCACGAATTAACATAATTGCTCGCACAGAGTTTTTTGCAGCTTCTTCAACTAATGAAATATTTAAAATTTTATTCTCTTTTTGTTTTTCTTCTTTTGATAAACTCTCTAAATCAAAATCTTTTTTTTTTTTAATTTTTCTTTTTGGTGCCCAGCTCGGCCCTTCTAATGTTTTTAAAATTGTTTCTTCATTTTCTTCAAGACCATCAAAAAATTCTTTCCATCCTTCGGGTAATTTATTTGGATTGTTCAGATAGTCTAGATAATATTCTTCTATAAAAGCAGAATTATTTCCAGCTAAAAAAGATGTTTTTTTAAATATATTGTTATCTTGAGATGATGACATTTTTTAATATCATAATAGCATATTTTTTTTTTTATTAACTACTTAGTTTTTCAAGAAGTGTTTTTCCAATATCAGCTGGAGATTTTGAGATTGTAATTCCTGCTGATTTCATCATTTCAATCTTGTCTTCTGCGCCGCCTTTTCCACCAGATATAATTGCCCCTGCGTGTCCCATTCTTCTGCCGGGAGGAGCAGTAAGCCCAGCAATAAAACCAACCATGGGTTTTTTAATCTTCGATTTTTTTATGAATTCCGAAGCTTCTTCTTCTGCTGAACCACCGATTTCGCCAATCATTACAATAGATTTGGTCTCTTCGTCTTTTAGAAATAAATCTAGGCAATCAATAAAATTAGTTCCATTAACTGGGTCCCCACCAATACCGATACATGTAGATTGCCCCATTCCATTAATTGTAGTTTGTGCGACAGCTTCATAGGTTAAAGTTCCTGATCTGGAAACTATTCCTACAGAGCCTTTTTTGTGAATACTGCCTGGCATAATACCAATTTTACATTCATTGGGAGTAATAATCCCAGGACAGTTCGGCCCTATCAAACGGCTATTACTTTTATTTAAAATTTGTTTAACTTTTATCATGTCGATGATTGGAATTCCTTCAGTAATACAAACTATGAGTTCTAATTTTGCTTCAATTGCTTCAATTATGGCTGTAGCTGCAAATTTTGGAGGAACATAAATCATTGTTGCATTCGCATTTGTTATTTTTTTTGCTTCTTCTACAGTGTTAAATACGGGAAGGCCAAGATGTTTTTGCCCTCCTTTTTTTGGTGTAACTCCACCAACTAATTGAGTTCCATATTCCATAGCTTGCTCCGAATGGAATGTTCCATGAGTGCCGGTAAAACCTTGACAGATAACTTTTGTGTTTTTATTTACTAATACAGACATTTATTTTATTGCTTCAACAATTTTTTTTGCAGCATCATTAAGGTCTGTTGCAGACAAAATTTTAAGATTAGAATTATCTAATATTTGTTTTCCTTCTTTAAAATTAGTTCCTGCCAATCTAACTACAAGAGGAACTTTCAAATTAGTTTCTTTTGCAGCATCTAAAACTCCTTGAGCAATTACATCACATCTCATTATTCCACCAAATATATTTATTAATATGCCTTTCACGTTTTTGTCTGAAAGAATTAATTTAAAAGCAGCTGATACTTTCTCTTTTGAGGCTCCCCCACCTACATCTAAAAAATTGGCAGGTTCCTTACCATGTAATTTTATTATATCCATAGTGGCCATAGCTAACCCAGCTCCATTTACCATGCACCCTATAGAGCCATTAAGTTTTATATAAGCTAAATCATGTTTACTTGCTTCAATCTCTGCTGGCTCTTCTTCGTTTAAATCACGTAATTGAAAAATTTCTGGCCTTCTAAACAATGCATTATCATCAAAATTTATTTTTGCATCCAAACAGATAATCTTTTTATCCTTAGTAATTATAAGTGGGTTTATTTCTATCAGAGTTGCGTCCTTTTCAATCAAAATTTTATATAGAGCTTTAACCAAATTTTGTGCGGTTAATTTTTGCTCATTATTAAAATTGAATGGCTTTAGTATTTCTTCTATTTTGTCAAATTCAATATCTTTTTTGAAATTTACCATATTCGTAATAATTTTTTCTGGTGTTTCAGAAGCCACTTTTTCAATATCCATTCCGCCCTCTGTGCTACTTATGAAAGCAATTTTTGAATTTGATCTATCTACTAAACAAGATAAATATAGTTCTTTTTCTATATTTGAAGCTTCTTCGATATATAATCTTTTTACTTTTTTGCCTTCAGGACCTGTTTGATGAGTAATTAAATTCATTCCAAACATTTTCTTTGCTTCTCTTTTCAATTCTTCAATATTTTTAACTAGTTTTACTCCTCCACCTTTGCCACGACCACCTGCATGGATCTGCGCCTTGAGCACAAATTCTTTAGAATTTAATTCCTTAATTTTCTTGTCTATTTCATCTAAAGAAAATATTACAACTCCTTTTGACGCTGGCGCACCAAATTCTTTTAGTAAATCTTTGGCTTGATGTTCGTGAATATTCATGAAATGCCCTCTACATATATATTTTTTAATTATAATTTACCATATAAATACTGGCATTTATCATTGATTTTAAATTTCAGTAAATCATTATGTACTTTCACTTTATCCAAACATTCTAAAGGCAAATAATCTAATAGATTTTTTTCATTTATGTCAGAAATTACATAGAAGTGAATTATTTTTTTACTTTTAATAAGATTTAATAAAAAATTTTTATAATTATTATAAAATTTACTTTCTTTTATAGGGAATGCAGAGTCATCTCCAGGAAACCATCTTGATGTGCTATTAACTGAGTCTTCTAAAAGTACAGAAAAAAAAGAATAATTGGTGAATAGCATTTTTTTTTGATTATCATTTTTTAAAATTTCATAAATTTCTTTTATTGATTTTATTTCTGCTTCTACTTCTTCTTGAGTTTTTTTTCCTGGAGTTATCCAGTTTAAACCTTTAAATTTTTTATCAATCACTTCTCCTTTTACTGTGTTCTCAAAACTTACTCTGTCTAATTCATGAAATTTTTTTTCTAAATTATACCTCAAGTGATATTTGAAGGTCGTAAATAGGCAAAAACTCAATAAAAAATAAATTAAATATTTTTTATACTTATGTTTAAAATCAAATAAATCAATATGCACTAAAGCAGAAAACAAGGGTATTAAAAAAAATATAAATTCTTGATTCTTTGTGAGTATTTGGTGCTGTATAAGACTTAAAAATAAAAATAAAGAAATTAAAAATATTTTGAATTTTTTTTCTTTATAAAAGTTTTTATTTTTAAAAAAATTTCTACTATTTAAAACCAATAATAATAAAAAAATTATATGTATAAATTTAAAATCTAATATTGTATTCTTGAAATTATAATTGGTATTAAAAATTCTATTACCCCCAATCTCTCTAGGATAATTTATATACTGATCAAAAAATATTTGTAGATTTATACTATTTAAATAAAAAAAAATTGATATTAAAATAAGAAATAAACTTGTTGATTTTGCCAAAGTAAAAAAAATACTAAAATTTTTTACTTTTTTATTTAATACAAATTCATAAATTATTAATAAAAAAATTGAAAAACCAATATAGGCCGCAGGCACTTGCTTGCTTAAAAAAGCGAATAATAAAAAAATTGGTAATAAAAACCAATACTTCAATTTTTCAGTTCTAATCGCAAAAATATAGAGATAAACTGATATAATTGAAAAATGAACAGAGTGAAGATCTACAAAAGGTGTTCCACTTAATGGATAAGCAAGTATTGCAAAACAAATAGCATAAAAAAAACTAAATATTTGATTTAATTTAAAACTTAAAAAAAGCCTGTATGATAAAACCGCAACTATACCGTTTAAAATTGATGCGTTTAATAAATAATTTTGCCAATTAACACCGGTAATTAAAAATATAAAAGCTTGTAGAAAATCAACCAGTGGACCTGATACCACCCAATAATCTCTGAATGGCATATCACCAACCAATATTCTATAGCCAGTATCAAAATGGCTAAAACTATCAATTGGAAACACACCTCTGTTTCCAGAAAATTGATTAATTAATAATGCAAAAAAAAATATAACTATTGATAAATAATTTTTATTATTAAAATTTTTCTTTAAAAACATTTTTTAGTTTAGGTAAACTTTAAAAAAAGATTACGATAATTTTATATCAATTTTTTTTGCTGCAATGAACAAATCTTTAACTGCATTTATAGAATAATCAAAATCTTTTTTTTCATCATTGCTTAGATTGATCTCAATAATTTTTTCTATTCCATTTTTACCGATTATTACTGGCACACCTGCATATAAATCTTTCACTCCATATTCACCATTAAGATATGCGGCACATGGCAGTTGTTTTTTCAAATCCTTTAAGTAGCTTTCAGCCATTTCTACGCCTGATGCAGCTGGCGCATAGAATGCTGAACCTTTCTCAAGTAGTTTTACTACTTCTGCTCCTCCATTTTTTGTTCTCTTCACTATCGCGTCTAACGATTCTTTTTTTATTTTTCCTTCTTTAACTAAATCTAAAACTGATTTTCCGTCTACCATTGTGTGATTCAGCATTGAGACCATTGTGTCGCCATGGCCACCCAAAACTAATGAATTTATTTTTTTGACAGGAATTTTAAGCTCTTGAGATAAAAAATACTTAAATCTTGAAGTATCAAGAATACCCGCCATACCAATAACCATATTTTTCGGAAGTCCAGAATATTTTTGCAAAGCCATAACAATTACATCTAGAGGATTTGTAATACAAATAATGAAAGCATTTGGTGAAGTATTTTTAATTCCATCAGCTACTTGTTTAATAATTTTTAAATTTATTTCAAGTAAGTCGTCTCTAGTCATTCCTGGCTTTCTTGGAACGCCAGCTGTAATAATTATTACATCTGAATTTTTAGTATCTTCATAATTATTAGTTCCTTTTATATCTACATTGAACCCATCGACTGAGGAAGACTGTGCTATATCTAAAGCCTTGCCTTTCGCTATCCCTTCAGCCACATCAAATAAAACTACATCTCCTAATTCTTTTAAAGCTATTAAGTGAGCAAGCGTTCCTCCGATTTGACCGGCACCTATAAGTGAAATTTTTTTTCTCATAATTATTTCATTGTTGGCATCACAAATTCAGGATCGGATCTTAAACCTGATGGCCACCTTGATGTAATAGTTTTTAACTTAGTATAGAATCTTACTCCTTCTGGTCCGTGCATATGTTGATCTCCAAATAAAGATCTTTTCCATCCACCAAAACTATGAAAAGCCATAGGAACTGGTATTGGAATATTTATACCGACCATTCCTATTTGAACTTTACTTGTAAATGTTCTACCTGTGTCTCCATCCCGAGTAAAGATTGCTGCTCCGTTTCCAAATTCATGATCATTTACTAATTTTAAAGCTTCCTCAAAATCTTTTGCTCTAACAACTGACAAAACAGGTCCAAAAATTTCTTCTTTATATATTCTCATATCTTTTTTTACATGGTCAAACAGACATCCACCTATGTAGTATCCATTCTCGTACCCTTGTAGTTTTAAGTTTCTTCCATCTACAATTAATTTTGCCCCTTCCTTTACTCCAAGATCAACATAGCCTTTCACTTTTTCTAAATGTTCTTTTGTAATTAATGGGCCCATTTCTGATTTTTTATCCATACCTGGGCCAACTTTTAATGCTTCAACTTTTTTTGCTAAATTCTCAACTAACTTATCTCCTATCCCCCCAACTGCTACAGCGACTGATTGTGCCATACATCTTTCGCCAGCTGAACCATAAGCCGCTCCCATCAAACCATTGACCGCTTGTTCTAAGTCACAGTCTGGCATTACTACTGCATGATTTTTTGCGCCTCCCAATGCTTGAACTCTCTTTTCATTCTTTGCGCAATTTTCATATATATATTTAGCAATTGGTGTAGACCCTACAAAACTAATTGCAGAAACGTCTTTATGATTTATTAATGCATCCACTGACTCCTTGTCTCCATTGACAACATTAAAAACACCCTCTGGTAATCCTGCTTCTAAAAATAATTCTGCTAATCTCATTGAACAGGAAGGATCTTTTTCAGATGGTTTTAAAACAAAAGTATTTCCACAAGCTATCGCAACAGGAAACATCCACATAGGAACCATTGCGGGAAAATTAAAAGGTGTGACTCCAGCACAAACTCCGAGTGATTGTCTCATAGACCAACTGTCCACATCCGTACCTACATTTTCAGTAAACTCACCTTTTAACAACTGAGGTATTCCACATGCAAACTCGACTACCTCTAGACCTCTAGTTAATGATCCTTTAGCATCATCAAAAACTTTACCGTGCTCTGAAACGATAATCTTAGTTAATTCTTCAGAATTTTTTTCAATTAATTCTTTAAATTTAAACATTACTCTTGCTCTTTGAAGTGGTGGTTTGTTTGACCATCTTTCAAAAGCTTTTTTAGCAGTTTGCACGGCTACATCTACATCTTGAATAGAGGCTAACTTGACTTCTGCAGTTTGATCTCCTGTAGCTGGATTAAAAACTTTAGATGTTCTTTTAGATATTCCAGAAAATTTTTTTCCATTTACAAAATGTTCAATAGTAATCATAGACATATTGCAATAATTAAGCTTTTAACTTGTTGCAAGCATTTTTTTAATTGACCCAATAGCTTTTGCAGGATTCAAGCCTTTTGGACATGAGTTTGTGCAATTCATGATAGTATGACATCTATAAAGTTTAAGTTCATCTGCAACTTTTTTTAATCTTTCTTTTTTTTCCTCATCTCGACTGTCATTGATCCATCTATAAGCTTGAAGTAATACAGCTGGTCCTAAATATTTGTCACCATTCCACCAATAGCTAGGGCAGGAAGTAGAGCAACATGCACAAAGTATACATTCGTAATACCCATCAATTTTTTTCCTATTATGTTGTGATTGTATCAATTCTTGTTTTTCTTGACCTGTTTGTTTTGTTTTTAACCAAGGTTGAATGGACTCGTATTGTTTATATAATCCAGACAGATCTCCAATTAAATCTTTAATTACTTTTAAATGAGGAAGAGGATAGATATTTAACTCACCTTTAATATCAGTATGAGATTTTATACATGACAATGTATTTACTCCATCAACGTTCATAGCACATGACCCACAGACTCCATGAGCGCATGATCTTCTAAAGGTTAGAGTTGAATCAATTTCATTTTTAATTTTAAAAAGAATATCTAATACCTTGGGGCCACAATTATTCATGTCAACTTCAAAAGTATCAATTCTAGGATTATTTCCTTCAGATGGCTCCCATCGATAAACATTTACTTTTTTTAAATTGGAAGAGTTATTTTTATCTTTAAAATATTTGCCTTTAAGAATTTTAGAATTTTGTGGCAAGTTAAACTGCACCATTATTAATAGACTCTTTCCTTGGGTGGAAAGTATTGCACATCATTACTAAGCGTTCGTGCGTGAACATCTCTATATTTTATCGTCACTTCATTGCCATCTTGCCAAGCCAAAGTATGTTTCATAAAATTTTTGTCATCACGTTTTTTAAAATCTTCTCTTGCGTGAGCGCCTCTACTTTCTTTTCGATTATAAGCTGAGTCCATGGTAGTTAAAGCTTGGCTAATTAAATTATCAAATTCTAATGTTTCTACTAGATCTGTATTAAATATTAGTGATTTATCATTTACAGATAAATCTTTCATGCCTTCTAAAGGTTTTCTAATTTCATTTACTCCTTCTTTTAAAGTTTTATCTGTTCTAAAAACTGCGCATTTAGTCTGCATAGTTTTTTGCATTGATTTTCTAAGATCTGCTGTTCTGGTTCCACCTTTTGTGTTTCTTATTTTATCAAATCTGTCTAAACATCTGTCAGTCTCAGCTTGAGAAACTTCTTCGTGAGGCGTGCCTGGTTTAATAAGTTCAGCTGCTCTTTTAGCTGCTGCTCTTCCAAAAACTACTAGATCAATTAATGAATTTGAACCTAGTCTGTTAGCTCCATGTACAGAAACACATGCTGCTTCTCCTATGGCCATTAAACCCGGTACAGTTTTTTCAGAACCATTGAGAGTTAATACTTCTGCTTTGTAGTTAGTTGGAATTCCTCCCATATTATAATGAACTGTAGGAACAACAGGTATTGGCTGTTTACTAACATCAATGTTGGCAAAAGTTTTTGCTGCTTCTGATATGCCTGGAAGTCTTTCGTCGATTACTTTTGAATCCAAATGATCTAAGTGAAGATATATATGATCTTTATTTTTTCCAGCACCTCTTCCTTCGTTTATTTCTATTTCCATTGACCTACTCACAACATCTCTTGAGGCTAAATCTTTTGCACTCGGGGCATATCTTTCCATAAATCTTTCACCTTCGCTGTTAACTAAAAACCCACCCTCGCCTCGAACTCCTTCCGTAATTAAAGTGCCAACTCCATAAATTCCTGTAGGATGAAATTGAACAAACTCCATATCTTGAAGTGGCAAACCCGCTCTTAAAACCATTGCATTGCCATCTCCTGTGCAAGTGTGAGCTGAAGTTGCTGTCTGATAAACTTTTCCGTAACCTCCAGTTGCGATTATCGTAATATGAGATCTAAACCTATGAATTGTTCCATCGGTTAAGTTCCAAGCTATAATTCCTTTGCATTCTCCATTTTTCATTATTAAATCTAATGCAAAATATTCTATAAAAAATTCAGTATTGTGTTTTAAAGCTTGACCATAAAGTGTATGCAATATTGCATGACCAGTTCTATCTGCTGCAGCACAAGTTCTTTGTACTGTTCCATTTCCGTAATTCTTTGTCATTCCTCCAAAAGGTCTTTGATAAATTTTACCATCTTCCGTTCTGCTGAAAGGGACTCCGTATCTTTCAAGTTCAATTACAGCTCGTGGTGCTTCTTTGCATAAATATTCTATTGCGTCTTGATCTCCTAACCAATCAGAGCCCTTAACAGTATCATACATGTGCCATCTCCAATCATCCTCTCCCATATTTCCTAACGCAGCGGAGATACCGCCTTGTGCAGCAGAGGTGTGACTTCGAGTTGGAAAAACTTTTGATATACAAGCTGTTTTTAATCCTGCCTCGGAAAGACCTACTGCAGCCCTAAGCCCTGAACCACCAGCCCCAAGAACCACAACGTCGTATTCATGATCTATAATTTTATAAGCGTTCATTAATTTAATTTAAATATACTAAATATTGTTATTATTGGTAGGATTATAGCAAAAATATATAACATTTTAGTTGCGACATTTTTAGTTTTTTCACCTTTGATATAATCTTCAAAAACCTCACTAATTGTTAAGCTAAAGAAAGAAAAAGCAGAAATCACAAATAAGGAATATAAAAATTTTGAGGACATTTTTGAAAAAAAATCAATTAGTTTTGAATGTTCGCTATCATAAATTGAGACTAAATTGATTATAAGCCAAAACATTAAAGGAATCAGTAAAGCTGAACTAAATTTTGTAAATAGCCATTTTTTTGTGGAATGATGCATATTAAATAATACTTCTCCCAAATAAATAAATTAAAATTGTCAAAACTAGAGAACCAATAATAGTTATTACTCCAGTAATTTTAGTAGTTTTTAAATTAAACCCATAACCTAAATCCCAAATTAAATGCCTAATTTCATTTAACGAGTGAAAACTAAAAGACCAAATTAAACTTATTATAATTAATTTTCCAAAAAATGACTGAAAAAAAATTTTTATAGCTTCATAGTTTTGCTCGCCAAATAATAAAAAAATTGTCCAAAAACAAATCAAGGTTATAGCAATAGCATTTACTACCCCAACAATCCTATGTGTTATTGAAAGAAGTGATGAGATTTGCCACCCATAAATTTGTAGGTGAGGTGATAAAGGATTTTTTTCGTACATATTATTTAATATACTTTTTAATTAAAGCTTCAGCAATTTGAACCGTATTTAAAGCTGCACCTTTAAGTAAATTATCTGAAACAATCCATAAATTTAACGCTTTTTTCTTAGAGTTATCTTTTCTGATCCTAGAAATATATGTCAAATAACTTCCTTCTGCCTCAAATGGAGTTATGTACCCACCATTCTTTTGTGTATCTATCACTTTGCAACCAGGAGCTTTTTTTAATAATTCTTTCACCCTACTTAGACTATATGATCTTTTAAATTCAATATTTACCGATTCTGAATGTGAAGTTCTAACAGGAACTCTTACACAAGTAGCTGTCATTTTTATAGTTGGATCTAAAATTTTTCTAGTTTCATTTTCCATCTTCCATTCTTCTTTTGTATATCCATCCGTGATGAATTTATCGATGTGAGGAATTAAATTAAAAGCTATCTGTTTTGTGAAGTTTTTTGATTTAATTTTTTTACCTTGTAAAAATTTTTTTGTTTGACTAAATAATTCGTCCATAGGTGCTTTGCCTGCTCCGGACACAGCTTGATAAGTTGAAACTACGATTCTTTTAATCTTAAATTTATCATGTAGGGGTTTTAAGGCTAATACTAGTTGAGCTGTTGAGCAATTTGGATTAGCAATAATATTTTTTTTTCTATAAATTTTTAGAGCACTTTCATTAACTTCAGGTACTACTAAAGCAATATTTTTATCCATTCTAAAATATTTAGAATTATCAATAACTATTGTTTTTTTTGCCGCGATAGGGGCCCATTTTTTCGCAATAACGCTTCCAGCTGCAAAAATAGTTATTTTTGCTTTTTTAAAATTATAGTTTTCTAGGGCCTCAATTTTAATTTTTTTTTTTTTAAAAATAATCGTTTTTCCAGCACTTCTTTTTGAGGCAACTAAAAATAGATTGTCTATTTTAATTTTATATTTTTCTAGAATATCTATAGTTTTTCTACCAACGTTTCCTGTGGCACCAATAATTGCAATATTCATAGGAATAATATTTAATTTAGCTCTAATTCTAAAATTACTTTCTTAATGACATTTTGAATTAATATTTTATCTTCTTCTTTAAAAATTCTATCTTTTTTTAATGCTGAATTCATCTCTTTTCTAAGTTTTTCTTTAAATTTGTAAATTTGTTCAGTTGAACTAACGCTTAGAATCTTGTTTTCAATTTTTCTTATTTGATGTCCAATAGTAAAATTAAATAAAAAAAATAAACAGACCATAATAAAAATAACTTTATATACAAAAATTTTCATTAGTTTTTAAATTTAGTTTTATTTTTTTTTATAAATCTCATACATTTTTACACCATTTAATTCTAATTGATAAACTTTTTTAAAATTAGGAGGTATATTGTATTTTTTGTTATACTTAGGATCAACTTCATATACATAATTATTATAAATGTAATCGGCTTTATTGTATTCTGTACCAACAAAGTTTACTCTATTTTTGTTGTTTTCTGATAGAGCGTCTTTTGTTCGATAATATGGAATGAAAGATGCGTTAGCAATATTTATCTTTTTTTCATTTGTTGTAATGCTCAAAATTTTACGAATTGAATCTAATTGGGTAAGTCCCTCTCTGTCTATTAGGAAACTATTCTTTTTTTTACTATTTAAAATTTCGTTAAAATACAAGCTTTGAAATGGGTGAAGAATTATTATTTGATAGAAGTTTGGTATTAATAAAACTAATACAAGTATGAATAATCTATAAATATTTTTTTTATACTTAATAGAAAAAACCATTAATGAATAAGTGGCAATATAAACCATGAATATATTTAAAAAGTATAAATGACGCCAGCCACTAACCAAAGGTACATTTAAAAAAATCAATAGTGAAAAAATAGATATTAAATTAAAAAAAATATAATAATCTTTCATCTCATTATTACTTCTCCATAAATCACTCTCATTATTTTTTATTTTATCAACTAATATAAACCTGGAGAAAAGCCTTTTACCTATAAAAAAAATTCCTAAGACAATTAAAAATAAATTTAAAATTGGAGTTGAAATTCCAATCCAAGTAAAAATGAACGAGTCGGGAAGACTTGTTGTAAGTACATATTTTCCATCAAACAAAATATAATATGAAAAAAATAAATTTTTTGAGTTAGAAATAAATTGAATAAAATTTGAAATTGGTGCTTCCCATAAATATGGCCAATGAATAAATAAAAAAAATAAATAAGAAAATAAAGCTATCAAAATAAGTTTTATATAAGAAATTGATTTGTTATTTAATTTTTCTAAATATAAAAAAATTATAAATGATACTGGTAGAAATAAGCCCATTACGCGTGTTGATGTTGCGATAGAAGCAAAAAGTGAAAATAATAGAATACTTTTAATTTTTTTTTTTTCAAAAGCTTTAAAAGCAAAAAAAATTGCAAACACAACTAAAGATAAAAAAATAATATCTTTATTATTATGAAAGCTATCTCCATAAATTCTTGGAGAAAAAATATATATTATTGTTCCAAGAAAAGTTATCAGAAAATTTTTAAATCTTTTTATTAAAATTTTAAAAAAAACTATTGAGCTACAGAAGAAAATTAAAAAAACTAAAAAATGTCTATATTTAAAATATAAACTTGTATCTTGAATATTAAAAAGTACATCAATAAATGCTGTGGGAACATCAAATATCGGCCCATAATAATTATAAACTTTAGGATCGGGTAGGGCTGTGTCATTTGAAAAATTAACAATCTTTTCAAATATTTTATCCTTGAATAAATCTATTTCAAAAAAATTAACGATATAGTTTAACCAGTGAACACCGAAATAGAGCTGGGTATGCTCTTCAATGCTTATTCCATAATCATCGTAAGTTATAAAACCAAGTAAAAGATAAAATCCAAAAAATATACAAAGAATTAACTTGTTTTTGTTTTTAGTTTCCATTTTCTTTAATTTTATATCATATCCATTTATAAATCTGTTAAAATAGAAATCATTATGGTATTTGACAACGTTACAAAATTTATTTTATTGCCAATTTATTTCATTATTCACCATAATTATATATTTGGTTTTTTGCATAAATATTTTATAAAAAAATTTTATTATAAAAATTTAAAATTTGAACTAAATATCAAAAGCATTCCCCTTCAAAATTATTCTAGTTTTTTATTTAAAACGTACGAATATAATGACAGAAAATTGATTGAAAAATATATTACACGTAAAAACAAATCAATTATATTGGGAGGGGGAATAGGATTTATTCCAACTTTAACCTTTAAAAATTCAAAGAATCAAATTTTAGTTTTTGAAGTAAATAAAGAAATAATTCAAAATTTAAACAAAAATTTAATAGACAATAAAGTTAAATTTAAAATTTATAATAAAAATCTTGTATATAAAAAAGCTAAAAACAAATATTTTTATATTACAAATGATTTTTTAAGTACTTCTAGTAAAACTAAAAGTAAAAAAAAAATTATTATTAAAAATTTAGAAACAAAAATAATTCGAAACTTTAATAAATTTAATACTCTAATTCTAGATATAGAAGGAGATGAAGAATACTATATTCAAAACATTGAAAGATTCAAAAAAATTAAATATTTATTTTTTGAATTACATCACAACATAATTAAAAAAGATAAAATAATAAACTTAATGAGAATATTAAAATTAAATAAATTTATACTACAAGATAAATGTTTTAATTCTTATTATTTTAGAAGAAAATAAAATTTTATGACAATTTTTGGAAACGGTTTTATAGCAACAAATCTAAAAAAACTTAATTTAAATAGAAATTTTTTTATATATGCCGCTGGAGTCTCTAATTCTAATGTAAAACAAGATAAAGTTTATCTTAGAGAGATCAAACAATTTAATAAAATTAAAAAAAAATTAAATAGCACAAAAATATTTATCTACATAAGCTCACTAAGCGTAGAAAATAAAAATTTAAAAAATGACAAATATGTTAAAAATAAATTAATTATAGAAAATATTATTAAAAAAGATATTCAAAATTATATAATAATAAGATTACCCCAGGTTGTAGGTAAAAATCTCAATAAGTATACAATTACAAATTTCATTTATAGTACAGTCAAAAGCGATAAAAAGTTTTATTTGTGGAGAAATTCTAAAAGAAATCTTATTGATATAGATGACGTCGTAAAAATTATAAAAAAATATTTAACTAATCGACCAAAAATTAATACAATTATAAACATTTTTAACCCTAAATCAGTTTTGGTTAAGAATATTTTAGAAATTTTTTGTAAAATTTTAAATAAAAAAATAATTATTAAAGAATTAAAAAAAGAAAATAAAAATATAAATCTGGCAATTTTAAAAAAGAGTACTTTTTTACCAAAAAAATACTATAAAAACATGAATAATAATTTTTATATTAAAAAAATATTAAATAAATATTATAAATGAAACTATCTATAGTCATACCGGTTTATAATAGCGAAAAAATTTTAGATAAACTCTTAAAAACTATAAAAAATGCTATACCAAAAAAAAATTATCCCTTTGAACTGTTGCTAATTAATGATTGTAGCTCAGATAAAAGTTGGCAAAAAATTTTACAATTAAAAACAAAGTATAAATTTATTAAAGCTATAAATCTTAAATATAATTATGGGCAACATGGTGCAATATTTTGTGGATTAAGATATTCAACTGGAGATAACATTGTGTGTATGGATGATGATATGCAGCATGACCCAATATATATAACTGATATGTTGGATAGGTTAAAAATATTTGAAGTTTGCTATGTCAAATTCAGAAAAAGAGAACACGGCTATCTGAAAGTTTTAATCAGTAAACTAAATAATATTATTTCTAGTTTATTAATGAATAAATCGATAAATATTTACACTTCATCTTATAAGTGCTTCAAAAAAAATATTGCAAAACAAATAGTAAAAAATAATGTAAAAAACTTTTTTTTAGATTATTGGATTTTTAAATATAGTAAAAAGATTACCTTTATAAACATATCTCATAAAAAAAGATATTCGGGCTCAACTAATTATGGCTTTAAAGAAATGCTTTCACTATGGTCCGATATGATTTTTTTAATAGATACAAAAAAATATAGTATCAGAACTTTATTAGTCAAAATAATTAGATTTTTTTTTGAATATTTCTTAAGTAATTATTTAAATTTAAAAAAAAAAAATATAATAATAAAAGAAAAACTACTTTAAATTTAAGAAAGTTTATTTATAATAGCTTCACCCATTGCTGACGTGCTGATTTCTTTTTTTCCAGAAGACATAATATCTTTTGTTCTAAGCCCGTCATCCAATACTTTTTGAACTGCTAAATCTATTAAATCAGCCTCAGTATCAAGGTCCAAAGAATATCTTAGGGCCATAGATAGACTTAAAATACTAGCAATAGGATTCGCTGTGTTCTTTCCTGCTATATCAGGGGCTGAACCATGTATAGGCTCATACATTGATCTCATTTTACCATTTTTATCTTTTAGACCTAAAGAAGCTGAAGGAAGCAAGCCAAGCGAACCAGTTAGCATTGCTGCTTCATCAGACAAAATATCACCAAATAAATTATCAGTAACTATAACGTCAAATTGCTTAGGGTCTCTTAGAAGTTGCATGGCACAGTTATCTGCTAACATATGTTTAAGGTCTACTTTTTTAAATTCTTTGTCTCTAAGTGCTTGTACTTCTTCTTTCCAAAGAAGGCCTGCCTCCATTACATTTGATTTTTCGCAAGATGTTACTTTATTTTTTCTTTTTTTCGCTAATTCAAAAGCAACTCTTGCTACTCGATGAATCTCACTTGTTGTGTAACTATGAGTGTTTAGACCTCTTCTTTCGCCATTTTCAATTGGCATTACTCCTCTTGGCTCTCCGAAATAAATCCCACCTGTTAACTCTCTTACAATCATGATGTCTAGACCTGAAATGATCTCTGGCTTTAAACTAGATGCATCAACTAATTGTTTAAAACATATAGCTGGCCTTAAATTTGCAAACAATTTTAATTCTTTTCTTAATTTTAAAAGTGCTCGCTCAGGTCTTTTACTAAACTCTAAGTTGTCCCACTTAGGACCACCGACCGCTCCTAAAATTACAGCTTCGCTCTCTAATGCTTTGTAGAAAACTTCGTCTGTAATCGGATTCTTATGTTTGTCGTAAGAAATGCCGCCAACTAAATCTTCGTCAATTTCAAAATCTAAAGATCTGTTTTTATTTAACCATTCTAAAATTTTTCTCACTTCTGTAATAACTTCAGGACCAATACCATCTCCTGGTAATAATAATATTTTTCTTTTTTTTACTTTAATCATTATTTGTTAGCCATGGTTTTATATTTTTTATTTTAAGTTCATAATCTTGGATGCTTGCAGATTTTTTTAGAGATAATGCAATGTCATCTAAACCTTCAATTAAACATTTCTTTTTAAATGAATCTAAATCAAATTTAAAATCTTTGTTACCAAATAAGATTTCTTGTGATTCTATTTTGATTTCAATATCTTCTTCTCTTTTTGAATACTCTGCTAATTCTTGAATATTTTTTTCTTCTAATACTATTGGAAGAATTGCATTTTTAAAACAATTACTATAAAAAATATCTGCAAAGCTAGGGGCTATTACACATTTAATTCCAAAGTCTAGTAGTGCCCAAGGCGCATGTTCCCGGGATGAACCACATCCAAAATTTTTTCCAGCTAAAAGAATTTTTGACTCATTAAAAGGTTTTTTGTTTAAAATAAAATCTTTAATTGGAATACCTTTTTCGTCATATCTCATTTCATGAAATAAATTTTTTCCTAGCCCGGTCCTTTTGATTGTTTTTAAAAACTGTTTTGGAATAATCATATCAGTATCAATGTTTAATAATGGCATGTGTACAGGAATACTTTTTAATGTATTAAATTTTTCCATATTATTGAAATTTTCTTACATCTGTTAAATGGCCATCAATTGCTGCTGCTGCTGCCATTGCAGGACTAACTAAATGGGTTCTTCCACCTCTGCCTTGCCGTCCTTCAAAATTTCTATTTGAGGTCGATGCACATCTCTCTTTGGGACTTAGTTTGTCTGCATTCATAGCTAAACACATGGAGCAGCCTGGCTCTCTCCAGTCGAAACCAGCTTCAATAAATATTTTATGCAATCCCTCTTGCTCAGCTTGATCTTTAACTAATCCAGAACCTGGAACAACCATAGCACTCACAGTTTTTGCAACTTTTTTGCCTTTGATAATTTTTGCTGCATTTCTTAAATCTTCAATTCTTCCGTTTGTACAGCTGCCAATAAAAACTTTGTCTATTTTAATATCAATAATTTTAACATTAGGTTTAAGGCCCATGTATTCTAAGGATCTATACATGGCAACTTTTCTTTCCTCATCTTTTTCTCTTTCAGGATCTGGAACATTGCTTGTTACTGAAGCAACGTCTTGTGGTGAGGTTCCCCATGTTACAAGAGGTTCAATATCACTGCCGTTAATATTTACTTCTTTGTCAAATTTTGCATCTTTGTCTGAAAATAATTTTTTCCAAAATGCTAATGCTTTTTCCCAGTTATCACCTGTTGGAGATTTTGGTTTTCCTTTTAAATAATCAAAAGTTTTTTGATCAGGGGCGATCAGGCCTGCTCTAGCTCCAGCTTCAATAGTCATATTACAAATTGTCATTCTCTCTTCCATGCTTAATCCTCTAATCACTTGGCCTGCAAATTCAATTACATAGCCTGTTCCACCTGCTGTACCAATTGTACCTATGATTTTTAAAATTACGTCTTTTGCTGTTACTCCTATAGGTAATTTGCCATCAACATTTATTCTTAAATTTTTAGATTTTTTTTGTATTAAAGTTTGTGTCGATAAAACATGCTCAACCTCCGAAGTACCAATACCAAACGCTAGAGCGCCAAAGGCACCGTGAGTTGCGGTATGGCTATCGCCACAAACAATTACCGTACCTGGTTGCGTAAAGCCTTGTTCAGGACCAATAATATGGACAATGCCTTGTCTCTTGTCGTTCATGTCAAATAACTCTACTGAAAATTCTTTACAATTATTTCTTAATGTATCAACTTGAATCCTGGACTCTTCATCTGTTATTCCTTTTGATCTGTCAGATGTTGGAACGTTATGATCTGCAACCGCTAATGTTAAGTCTGGCCTCCTAACTTTTCTTTTATTTATTCTTAATCCTTCAAAGGCTTGGGGGCTAGTCACTTCATGGATTAAATGGCGATCTACATATAAAAGTTCAGTACCATCACTCTGCTGATGAACCATATGATCTTGCCAGATCTTATCGTATAATGTTTTGAACATTTAAAAATAAATTATTTATTTTCTTTGCTAGAAGTTTTAGTTTTTTCTAGAACTACTTTTTCAGATTCTTTAGCAGCTTCCTCTGCTTTTGCTTCAGCAGGTTCTACATTCTCGACTGATTCTGCAACTACATCAATTCCAATTTTCTTTTTAATTTTTTCGGCTATTCTCGCAGACTTACCTGTCCTGTCTCGTAAATAATAAAGTTTAGCTCTTCGTACTTTTCCTGCTCTAATTACTTTTACGGAATCAACTACAGGACTATAAAGTGCAAAGGTTCTTTCAACGCCCTCACCAAATGAAATTTTTCTCACTGTAAAAGATGAGTTTATATCTCTATTTTTTTTAGCAATACAAACGCCTTCAAAGTATTGGATACGTTCTTTTTTTCCCTCAATAATTTTAACGCCCACTTTAATAGTGTCTCCAGGACTAAAATCTGTAATTTTTTTAGTTGAGAGAATTTTTGTAACTAATGCTTTATTTATGTCTTCAATGTTTTTCATTTTTTATATTTATTAATGTATTTTTGCCATAAGTCTGGTCTTAGGCGACGTGTTATAGCCTCAGATTGAGCTAAACGCCACCCTTTTATTTTAGCATGATCACCTGACAAAAGCACATCTGGTGGTGTTTTTTTTCCCCATTTCTGTGGTTTTGTGTATTGCGGATACTCCAGTAAATATTTTTCAAAACTTTCTTCTTCGGTGGAAAATTTATTACCTAAAACGCCGGGTAGTAAACGAATAATTGTATCAAGAAGAACAAAAGATGCAGTTTCTCCACCGGACAAAATATAATCTCCCAAGCTAATTTCTTCAACATTTCTTGTTTCTAAAATTCTTTGATCAATACCTTCGAAGTGTCCACATATAATATTCAAATTTTTTAGCTTACTCAATTTTTTAGCTAAACTTTGATCGAATTTTTTACCTTTTGGAGATAGGTAAATAATTTTTTCTTTTTTTTTTTTATTTATATTTCTGTCTAAGGCGTCAGCAATGATGTCTGCTCTCATTAGCATACCACTGCCTCCTCCGTATGGCTTATCATCTACCGTTTTATGTTTATCTTTAGAATAATCTCTAATATTAATTATATCTAAAGACCATATTTTTTTTCTCCTCGCTTTTTTATAAAGCCCAATGTCTAATGGTCCTGGAAATAACTCCGGGTAAAGAGTAAAAATTTTAATATTTAACATTTATATTCTTTTGGTATTTTAGCTCTTTTTTGGTTCTTCTTTTTTTGTAGCTTCTGCTTTAGGAGCTTCTGTTTTTGTGGCTTCTGCTTTAGGAGCTTCTGCTTTAGGAGCTTCTGTTTTTGTGGCTTCTGCTTTAGGAGCTTCTGCTTTAGGAGCTTCTGCTTTAGGAGCTTCTGCTTTAGGAGCTTCTGTTTTAGGAGCTTCTTTCTCGTCACTTTTCTTTCTATCTTTTTT
>Ga0209425_10001357_pt1 | contig 28594 bp, 26 predicted proteins | sample COG_05_FD_184749 | JGI IMG/M metagenome (GOLD analysis project Ga0209425, IMG submission 184749) | Pelagic Microbial community sample from North Sea - COGITO 998_met_05 (SPAdes) (version 2) | ecosystem: Environmental > Aquatic > Marine > Neritic zone/Coastal water | place: Helgoland, sampling...
GTGTTTGGATAAACTAATTTTGTTGCCAGCTCAACGCACTCATCCTTAGAGACGCACTGCTTACCCTGAGAAAATAAAACTGACAGATTACCTTTGTTAATAATATACGCTTTCTTACCGTCTCGCTTAATCTCAAAATCTGCGCGCCCCTTAATTGGCAGAACAGATATACGCGCAGAATAAGCGATAAGTATTTTAACACTCGCTTCAACCTTCCCTGATGCCTTTAACTCCTCCTGATGATCTGGGTCGGTAATATTTTTATCAACAACGACCGGCGAAACCCTAACCATATATAAACGTTCAATATCACTCGCCGGCTGTGTGCGTTGAATACGAACTTTCCTACTTTCACCCGGCTGAAGAATCAGCTTATTTGGCGAGGTCATCAAACCACTTTTACGTGGATCTTGCACGGGCACCTGCTCAGAGATGCTGTTTTTATCCCACACTAACGTAGAGATGGCTGTATTCACATAGGCAACCTCCTCACCACTATTTTGCACGTTGATGTCGGTATAAGAACGCTTAGCTGAAATGCTGGCCGTAAGCGGTGTGACTCGAATGCCAGCATGCGCATCAACAAAAAACAGCAGAGAAAGTGTCACTAAAAGGCCACGTTGGAGAATTTTCATAAATATTTAATCCATCAAATATAAGTAATGAATAAGATAACGTTATTCGGCATAATCTTCAAGCAGTTATGGCTTAAGGATGGGGGGGGTCAGACCCCGTCGTATTCTCACTTATTTGTTACGCTGACGCGATGGGCTGGTAAATGAAGGGGACAGGTACATTTATCCACAGGTAGGTGGACAGGTGAATATTATGAGGCCGTTGCAAACTAAAAATAATCTAAATTTGGCATAAAAATAATTCAAGTCGGCAACTTCCGCCACCTTCGCCCCTTCTCCCGATCGGGAGAAGGCTGGGATGAGGGCTCATTTCATGCGCATTCTGCGAATGCGCTCTTAACTAAATTCATTATTGCGGCCCTTTTTGTAAACTCAACCCCGTTGCAATCCGGATGAATCAAGGATAATAAGTCTTTTGTGGTTAAAGCAGATACTTTCCATGAATGCGGTAAATTGATTCTTCCTGACACCACAATAACGAACACGTTTATTTTGATCTTGTCCTGATTTGATGGACACCTTGTTAAGAGAGCAAACTTCTCAAAAACGAGGTAACAAAATGAACGAGTCAGTCAAGAAGAATCGAAAACGATACAGTCATGAATTTAAAGATCAAGTATTATCCAGAACCAAAACAGAAGGTGTTGCACAAGTTGCGCGCGACCTAGACCTCGCGGAGTCTATGATTTATTACTGGCGCTCACAAGTGAAGAAAAGTGGCACAACGCTAGAGCAGCGTAAATTGGAACAGGGTGAGCTTGCACGTATGCAGCGTGAACTTCGCAAGCTCAAGCTGGAGAATAGCAGAAGGGGTCAAGTATTCTTTTCAGCATTTGCATCTCTCAGTTCAGCATCGAAGCGAGGTGAAATGGTGGAAAGAATACTTGACCCCTCCTCCATTTACCCCTCCTCCATTGTCGAACTCTGGATAAAAATGTCGGAGCTTCTCATCCTTCCGGGTGTGAAACTAAAATCAAAAAAATCCCAGGATAGCTTTCGCCATGCTGGGATTTTTTCTGATTTTGGTGCGCCCGGAAGGATTCGAACCTCCGACCACCTAGTTCGTAGCTCGTCAATCACACCTTAACGTATTGTTTTTATATGAATTTAATGCCGAAGATCCGCTACAACTGCATCACAATGCAGGGTTATGGGGAGCTCATCCCCACAATATCCCCGCAGACATTTTTCAAACAGTTCTATCCAAACTCACGTTGCTGAAGCCATGGCATCATCTCTGCCTCCCGTATTAGCTACAAAATAAAGTTGGCCCAAAAAACTAATACCCAGACCTTATCACTTGCCCCGTCTGATGCGCCTCGACACTCTTACTATAGGCAAGCGCGGCCTTTGCTACTGGCACCGGTTCATAGCCTCGAAAATAAGGTGCATACTTATCCATGGCTTCCAACACAACAGTAGGACTAACGGCATTAATACGAAAGCCTTTTGGCATTTCAATCGCTGCTGATTTGACAAAGCCTTCAACGCCCGCATTCACCATCGCAGCGGAGCTGCCTGTTGCAATGGGATCGACATTCAAAATGCCGGTAGTAAGTGTAAAAGAGCCGGCATCATTGAGATAATCACGCCCAATTAAAACCAAATTAACTTGCCCCATCAATTTGCTATCTAAACCCAACTGGTAATTTTCTGGCTGCATTTCTTCAAAAGATACAAACTCAACTTGTCCTGTTGTTGATATTATGGCATCAATCGACCCAGCCCGATCAAACATCGCTTTGATGGAATCAGTTGACGTAATGTCAACATTAAAGTTGCCGCTATTGCGCGAAGCCGTTAAAACTTCATGTCTATCGCCCAATTCCGAAACAACCGCTCTTCCAATCAAACCCGTTCCACCGATAATAAGAATCTTCATATTTTCTCTCACTTTTATACTGACATGCCCAAGCTTGAAGGCATTATATTACACACAGACATAAGCTAAAACAATGGGGTCAACCCTGTCGTCTAACCTCAGCATCAGGTTGTTTTTCCTCATCACCTGTTAGCGTCTTTAACATAAACAAATCATCCTCATAAAAGAAAGGAAAACTACCTGGCAAACTAAACTTGCTTACCACTTTAAAACCATTTTTCAAATAGAATGACTTTCTTTTGTTGATAAAAAGAAAGAGTATGCTTGGTTATTTTCACGATGCGTAATACGATCAAATAATTTATCTAACAATAGCTGCGCAATGCCAAGCCCACGATGTCGTCGATCAACAAACATGCGCTTCAAGACGTAAGTTGACTCACCAAGCTTATCACAAGCAATTGTACCCACTATTACATCCCCAAGAACAGCAACTAAAAATTCGCCCCGCGCTTGGAGATAATACCGCTCAATTTCACGAAGGTCAGGATAATCCTCTTTCTTCACCTCGAATTGATATTAATTAATCCATATATCAAAAATCAAGTCTGTAATGTGGCCTGAGTCTTCATCAAGAGCCTTTCTTACTGTAATAACCATTTAACTCCTTATATTCATCACCTTAAATAGCCTTTAGAGGTAAACTGAGTCCTGTAAATATATATAGCCGCAACAACATAGAGGCCCGCTAAAAATATGCCCGACTCGCCGCCAAAATATTGATCCAAAGAACCCGTAATCAAAAAAACTGGATAGACACTTTGCATCCATATATTATGCGCCGCATGCGTCACAACACCAAGCCACACAGAACCACTACGCTCACGCTGCCAGCCTAAAAACACACTGATAGAAACAACCATAACCATAAAGATTAATGCGCTCAGATAAGGCATCTCTGACGTTGCGTAATTTGAAAATAAAATAACAGGGAAATGCCAAAGCGACCAAATCACACCGGTTATTATGTAAGGATGTGGAATGCCAGATTTCTGAAAACGTGAATGCAAAAAACCTCGCCACCCCATTTCTTCACCCAATGTATAACACATCCCTCTTAAAACCCAAAAGATTGGCGTTATCAAAAGAAACGTAACCAATACGCCACTCACACCACCCTGCTCTTTTAATAACTCAGGAGTAATGCCAAACTGATCAATGCCCGTTATAAGCAACAATATAAAAACCAATATAGAGGCAATTACTGGAAACCCATATGCAATGGCCAATTGCTTCATTGTGAATAGTCTAAAAGCAATTGATTTTAAGTTTCCATCAAATATCAACGAACAAATCACGCCAACGGTACCGGGTATCCACATAATCGCAAACACCCAGTAGTCACCATCAAGATCAACGTCCCCAGCAAAAATAAAATGCCAATAGCAAATGCTTGATAATAGGAATACAGCAATAACAAAAATTATTATCTGACATTTATTTGATATGTTTTTCAAAACCATTTACAAAACCTCTCTCTTCATCTTAAACTCCTGCCGCCTTCTTCTTGAACTGTTGCATATTTTGCAACAACTGAACCCTTAGCTAACACCTTAGTTTTATATTTATAACTCTAGATAGAAATAACAGTTTCAATAGCTTATCCTTAAAAAATCACACGGTATCATCAACAAGCTTACCTTCAAGCTGAACACCGCCAGATTTGGTGGCATAGATTACGACAACCTTCATTTCTGCACTCCTTTTTTAAGGATTATCCGAGCTTAAGATTCAATTAGCAAGTAAGTCTAGATGCGGGGGGAAAGACGAAGAACTATGTGCTCACCCCCACAATACTTCCACATGGTGAAAAATGATCAATGGATGGTTTTGGTTTGCAGCTGTAACTAACTGATATAAAACAGAAAATATGGTGCGCCCGGAAGGATTCGAACCTCCGACCACCTAGTTCGTAGCTCGTCAATCACATCTTAACTTATTGTTTTAATATAAATTTAACGCCGCAGATCCGCTACAAATGCACAACAAAGCAGGGTTGTGGGGAGCTCATCCCCACAATTTCCCCGCAGGCTTACTTGACAATATGCAAAAGAGCATATATACTATAGGGTATGTGGGAAATATATGAAAAAAAATCCCTCGTCAGAAAAGCTAAAAAGATACCAAAGATCATACTACAACGATACGAAATCTGGAAGCGCATCATTGAACTTGAAGGACCAGACGGACTACGGGAAGTAAAAGGCTTACATGACGAGGCGCTAAAGGGAGACTGGAAAGGCTATCGCTCGTCCAGACTTAACAAGCAATGGCGCGTGATATATCACATTGAAGGCACAAAGTGCGAAGTCTACGTCATAGACATTAACCCCCACGACTATAAGCGGAGATAAAAAATGAACATCAATAAAAAAGACTTTGTAAAAGCAAAAGTACACACCAGCGTCACACCAGGTGAAGCCATTAAAATTATGCGCGAAATGCAAGGCTTAAGCCAAAACGACCTGGCTGAACTTACCGGAATCTCACAACCCAACCTTTCAGCACTAGAAAATGGCACACGCCAACTTGGGCGTGATAGAGCCATCACACTTGCTGAGGCGCTTAAAGTACACCCTGCTGTGCTATTGTTTCCAGATTATGAAGCAAGATGGGCGGCTTAAAAAAAGCAAGGAGGGCGAGACCAATCCAACAGTATCACCCGTCTTTATTTCAGAGCACATCAGGCTTCTGGAAACCTTTACTCTGCATCTTACGGCTGTAATTTTTGATGCTTCCAAACCTTGTTTTGCAAATCATAATGCAACCGATTGTGAAATCGATCAGGGCGTCCATGCCAAAATTCAACAGCATTAATATAAATGCGATAACCATGCCACGTAGATGGACGAGCAATTTCTCCAGGTAGCCCAACCTTTTCATCTACCGCATCACGTAATGCGGTTTCATCATTCATTACTGCACTCTGCACAGATACATTAGCAACAACTTGGGCCTCGCGCGCCCTTTCCCTAAATAACGCATCCGATTCTTCAGCGGGTAATTGCACAGCTACGCCACAAAAATTCACCTGCTGAACGGTTTCACGCCACCAGAGCGTCCCTGCCACCGCTGGATTTTCTGAAATATCCACACCCTTTTGACTCATCTCACTGCTTGCAAAGGTTACCCCCGCATCATCAACTGTCTTTAATAAAACAACACGGCTTGAAGGCTGGCCTTGCCTGCTAATCGTAGACAAAACAAGCCCTCTTGGCTCTACAATCTTGAGCTCACCTGCAATATCCAACCACTGCTGCAACAGATGTAGGGGATTATTGGGTGGCCGATTAAAATCAGGCTGAACTAAATCCGCATTTCCTGTCAGTGTGTTAGGCTTCATAATCTCTCCTATTCTTTAAATAACAATTTAAAGCACCTGCCCACCATCAACTTCAATTATTTTTCCTGTTACCCAGCTGGCGCCATCTGATAAAAGAAATAACACAGCATTTGCAATATCTCCCGGGTTCCCCATACGCTTCATGGGAATGTTGTTACTGTATTCTTCCCATAATGTGGGATTAGCAACTTCAGTGGTCTCATTCATCCCCGAAGCGATGACACCCGGCGCCACTGTGTTAACCCGTATATTATATTCTGCAAGTTCACGAACTGCATTTTGTGTAAATTTATTCATAGAAGCCTTAGAGGAAGCATAAGCAACACCTCTTGGCTGTGTATAAGTCGCAGCAATTGAGGAAATATTAACGATACTACCTTTTACTTTATTTGCAACCATGTCCTTTGCGCAATGCTGTAACAGTGCAAAAGGTGCCACTGTATTTACCTGAAATACTGTTAACATCCTTTCAGGCGTTATTTCAAATATTGTGTCACGCGCCAACATGCCTGCGTTATTCACCAATAAGTCAATACCACCCAAATATTCAATGGCATTTTCTCCAAATTCAATAACAGCTTCTGTTTTGGAGAAATCTGCAAAATAACAAGCAGCATTAACGCCCAGCTTTTTCAATGCCTCTACCGTGTGTGTGGCGCTTTCTTAATTTCAACATAAAATCATGCAGATAGCGAGCAGAAGAATTTCAGCTCTCTCTGTGCTATAGTCACATCATCATGAACATTTTACTTTTGATTCCCACACTTATCACCGTTTGCTTGAGGCTACTCATACCTGGTGGTACCCGGAGAATTGCGGCAGAAAATATTGCTCTACGCAACCAACTGATCACCCTTACCAGAAATCAAAAACGCGCCCCTAAACTTACAACCTTTGAACGCATCACCTTTGGCATTCTAGCTGGCTTCTTAAGCTATAAACGATTGTCTCGCATTGCGATTGCATTGAAACCTGCAACTTTACTCAAATTTCACCGAGCACTGGTTAAACGAAAGTATAAACTATTATTTTCAAACAAATCGCAAAAAAAACCAGGACGCAAAGGCCCAGAACAATCCATTATAAATGCCATTATTGAAATGAAACATCGCAACCCTCGTTACGGCTGTCGACGTATTGCCATGCAAATCAATATTGCGTTCGGCACTGAAATCGACAAAGATATTGTTCGACGAGTACTCGACAAACACTATAAACATCCACCTAACAATAGCGGCCCATCGTGGCTAACGTTTCTCGGGCATACTAAAGACAGCCTTTGGTCAACTGATTTCTTTCGAGCTGAATCAATTAACCTTAAATCGCATTGGGTCATGATCGTAATGGATCAATACACACGTCGCATTATTGGCTTTGCCGTTCACTCTGGGAACCTTACTGGAATTGATGCATGCCGCATGTTTAACACAATTATTGCAAGAAAGAATCTCCCCAAATATCTCAGCTCAGATAACGACCCCTTGTTTAAATTTCATCGCTGGCAAGCCAATCTGCGAATCATGGACGTTGAAGAAATTAAAACTGTTCCATACACCCCCATATCCCACCCTTTTGTTGAACGTCTCATTGGGAGCATCAGACGGGAACTATTGGATCACACCATATTTTGGACCGCCGCTGACCTGCAAACCAAACTTCGATCATACGAGCAATATTATAATGAAAAACGTGGGCATCTTGGCATTAAAGGCAATAGACCATTAGATAAATATCAAAGTGCCGAACAAAATGTCACGAACATTGATGACTACCGCTGGGAAAAAAACTGTCGTGGATTATTTCAACTTCCAACTGCTGCGTAGATAGGATAGCGCGACGAACAGGTAAATGGATAAGACTTGCCAAAACATTGCCCGAGGCAATGTCAAAGTGGAGCGCAATCATCGATAGACCCGAGGCGATTTATTCCATGGGTATACTACTCGATCGCTACCTCGCTGAAATTGCACCACAGAAAGCGCACAACACCTACAAAGATAACATCCGTTACATACAAAACCTAAAAACGGCTTTTGGTGAAATGCGGCCAACCGAGATAACGCCTGTAGACATCTACCAGTACTTAGATGTTCGCGGCGAAACAGCCAAGAGTGCAGCTAACCGTGAAAAAGAAGTGTTATCACACGTATTTACCATGGGTGTTCGCTGGGGTATTGTGCAAGATAATCCTTGTCGTTTCGTTCGCAGCTTTCCTGAAAAACAACGTGACCGTTACATTGAAGATTGGGAATTTAATGCTGTGCATGCCATCGCCTCCCCCCTCTTTCAATGCCTCATGGATTTCGCCTACCTCACAGCACTTAGGCGCGGAGACATCCTCAGCATCGAGCTCAAACAACTCACCGAAGAAGGAATAAAAATCAACACGAGCAAAACTGGCGCCAAACTACTTATTGAGTGGACACCTGATTTTAAGCTCGCAGTTGAAAATATTAAAAAATTAAAGCGTCCTATCTACGGACTTCATCTGTTTTGCAACCGCTATGGCAAACCCTACACCAACCGCGGCATTAGCTGCATGTGGCAACGACTTATGAACAAAGCGATGGATGATGGCGTGATTGAAGAACGCTTCACTTTCAAAGATATTCGTCGAAAGTCTGCCAGTGATGTCGAAAAAACTTCAAGCCGAGAAAATGCCCGCAAACTGTTAGGGCATACAACCCAGAGAACTACTGCGCGGTATATTAGTGGCGTGAGAAAAGTAAAACCTGTTAGGTAAGTCATTTCAAAACAACTGTCAACCTATTATACTTCAAAGCAATGCTTACCAAAAGGAAAACCCATGCTTGAACACCTCGCAACCCAAACGATTGCCAAGCCGATATTCTCTTGGCTTTTAAAACAAACACCAAAACTATTCGCCCCATTCAAGTCAATACTAAACCTGATATTTAGGCCGAAATTTAAAATTTCCGTTTTGGCTAATCGTTATAGCTTTGAGTTACAAGACTCCGAAGAAAAAAGATCAATCCCTTTATTATATATTAAGATAAAAAATTTAAGCACAAAAACATGCCTATTAAGTAAATTCAAGCTGATAAACGATTTGCTATCACCACAAGGAATTCCTTGCTATGAGAAGCTTGGCTACCCCAATATCAATGTTTTTAAAGAAGATGAAAAAATCATCTGCTTCTTCAATAAACAATATGCAGAAGAAATTAGAAGAGAGGATATACACTACGAACTGAAGCCATACAATCATGTCTTAGTCCCAATTCACCCGCATAATTGGTCTCGCTGGTGCAACCTAAAAGGATTCAATTTTATAAATAACAAAATCCCATTTCACATTAACATCAATGAAAAGCAAAGAACTTACTACTTGAAAAATGGAGCTTTTATAAAGGAGATACTTAAGCATTACGAGAACATGTACAACTTATGACACTCTATACGATTAAGAATGGCATACATATTGGCTTATTATATTAGACAATTCCCTTCATATTAGACACTGCTTAAAAAGAAAACGCCGCGATTGCAGCGTAACTTGCTGATTTACATCAGAATTATGGTGCGCCCGGAAGGATTCGAACCTCCGACCACCTAGTTCGTAGCCAGGTACTCTATCCAGCTGAGCTACGGGCGCGTAAACTTTTTTTCATTCTGCTTAGGGTGAACTAAACAACCAGTTTTTATTCTGGATCCCAGATCAAGCCCGGGATGACGCAAAGAGAAAAGTTACTCACTTTACGCAAAATGTTTTTTTGAACCACTCAAGTTAATTGAGGGTTAAAAAAACTCTACCATTCTTTCTGGAGATCATCCCTTGGGGCGATCTCCAGAAAGAATGGCGGAGAGAGAGGGATTCGAACCCTCGATGAAGTTTAACCCCCATACTCCCTTAGCAGGGGAGCGCCTTCAGCCACTCGGCCATCTCTCCTATCAAGGGCGAGAGTATAACCACTCTCGCACTAAAAATCAAAAAAAAGTAACTAAAATATGGGGTTACGCGCTAGCGTCATTACCGCCTTTCTTTTCTTCTTGGATTCTTTGGTAAATTTCTTCGCGGTGAACAGAGATTTCTTTCGGTGCGTTTACACCAATGCGAACTTGATTGCCTTTCACACCAAGTACAGTCACAGTCACATCATCACCAATGATCAGTGTTTCCCCGACGCGACGAGTTAATATTAACATTTTCCTTCTCCTTGTTATCAGTTAGCGGTTCATCAAGGTCATCCTTAACCAGAACGCTCAACCTTTATACATTTCATCTATAAGATGCCCCAAACAGAGCCTTCGCTCACAGTGAGCCATATTAAAACAATTTAAGACATTTCGCAAAAAGTCTTTTCACTTTATGCGCAGGTCTCACCTATGCCTAAAGCACGTTCTAATACCTCTGGCGACTGAAATAAAGCGGCCGCCAAGCGAACGTCATTTTCCTTGATTAGCGCAGATAATGCAATTGTTGATACGCTTTGCGCAAAAACTTTTATTCCTTTATTTTTCAGAAGATTAAGCAATTTCGGGGCAAAATCACCCGATCTGAGCAAATCACGGTGCACAATCGTCATCATAATATAGCGCTCGCCGCCCATGCCATCGAATAAATCAGCCTTATGACTGATCAAACTATCACCATCTTCAGTCCGAAAAGACACCCCAAACTGAACACCCTGAAAAGCAGCTTCGCCCGTATAATTTAACTTCGTGCCCTCTGAATCTACGAATGTGGGCAATATGCGCATAGGCACAGAGTAACAAATGGCTAACTCTAGTGCGTATGACTGAATAATCCGTGCCCCACCTTCAGATAAAGCCAACATCTCATCAGCCCTCACAAACGGCAAACACTCAGATTCTGGCAATAACGCAGGATCAACCGCGCACACACCCAACACATCCGTATAAAGACGACACTCTTTCGCGTTCAACGCATTCGTTAACGCGACAGCTGTCGCATCAGAACCGCCACGCCCCAAGGTCGTAATCTCACCATCTGCATTCACGCCCTGAAAACCCGCAACGACAGGGACTTTTCCCTTATCTAATGCCGATAAAATAGCATGAGGATGGATTTCTGTAATTTGAGCACAATCAAATTCATCAGTTGTATAAATACCCGCTTCACCCGCTTTAAAGGAACGCGCAGGACACCCTGAAGATTGTAAGGTTAATGTGAGTAAGGACATAGACATCTGCTCACCGCACGTGACCAAGGCTGCAAATTCGCGCCCCTTAGCCTCAGGGGCAACGCCACCTGCTAGATTGAGCAAACGGTTAGTCTCACCGCCCATCGCAGAAACAACGACAACAACTTGATGCCCCTCTTCCCGTGCTCTTATAATTAATTCAACAACACGACTGATATGCTTGGTCGTCGCAAGCGACGTACCACCAAACTTGTATACATATAACGCCATAAATTCCTACAATCTTTCCCTAACCCAGGCCTCAACCGAAGCCAATGCTTCGGGTAACGCTGACACATCCTCTCCGCCAGCTTGCGCCATATCCGGTCGACCGCCACCGCGACCGCCAACTTGTTGCGCTACAAAATTGACTAAGTCGCCTGCTTTTACTTTAGGCATGCAATCCTTAGTGACACCAGCGACCAACTGAATCTTATCACCATTTACCGCCGCAAGCACCACTACAGCCGTGCCTAATTTATTTTTTATATGATCCATTGCATCGCGAAGTGACTTTCCATCAGCTTGCGGCAAGGTTTCGGCCAAAACAAACACACCATTGATATCAATTGCGTTATCAACCAACTGCACACCCGCCTGACTCGCTTGCTTCGCTTGCTCACGCAACTGCACTTTTTCTTGCTCTCGCTTTTCTAAAGCTAACTGCAACTCACGATCACGCTCGGCAATTTCTTCGCATAACACATCAACTGCACCGCCTGTCACCGCCTCAATACGACGCACACCTGAGGCCACACCAGTCTCAGATTTAATTTTAAACTGTGCAATCTCTTTAGTATTAGACACATGTGTACCGCCGCATAACTCTTTGGAAAAATCACCCATAGTTAACACGCGCACTTCATCTGCGTAATTTTCACCCGCTAAAGACAACGCACCAGCAGCACTTGCCGTATCAGGTGTCATTAATTCTGTTTTAACCTCATAGGCGGCTTTAATCGCCTTGTTAACCAACACTTCAATCTGGTCTTTTTCAACTTGCGTCAACTGTGTATGATGCGAAAAATCAAAACGCAAACGATCAGAATCAACTAACGATCCTTTTTGTAATACATGACTGCCCAACACCTGACGCAATGCTGCATTTAATAAGTGCGTGGCGGAATGGTTACACATTGTAGACATGCGAGACTCATGAGCCACCTTAGCCAAAACAGTATCGCCCAAGTTAATCACGCCTTTGACTGACGTCATATGCGCAACCGCATTAACCAACTTAAACGTATCGGTCACTTCAAAGCCACCTAACAAACCACGATCGCCGACCTGGCCACCACTTTCTGCATAAAAAGGCGTCTGATCTAAAACAACAATACCATTCTCATCATTTAATTGATCAACAGACTGCCCATCCACATTAAGCAATTTAATAACACGCCCCTCACTCTCCAAGGTGCCATACCCTAAAAACGCTGACATCACATCAGTAGAAATATCAACATTGTCTTTCATCATAGCTTGCGTACTAAAATCACCGGCAGCGCGTGAACGTGTCTTTTGATCCGCCATGCATTTTTCAAACCCAGCTCGATCAAGAATAAGACCTTTTTCTTTGGCAATCACTTCAGTTAAATCAACCGGAAAACCGTAGGTATCATAAAGTTTGAAAACAACGTCGCCAGTTAAATCTTTCACATCCTGCAACAACGCCATACCGCGCGCTAACGTTTTTAAAAACTGCTCTTCTTCTTTTAAAATAATTTTTTCTATACGCGCTTGATGTTCACGCAACTCAGGATAAGCCGCACCCATCTCTTCAACCAAGGTCGCAACCAACAAATGCATGAACGGATCATTCATACCTAACTGATAACCATGACGAATTGCGCGCCGCATAATTCGACGCAATACATAACTGCGACCTTCATTGCCCGGCACAACACCATCAATAATTAAAAACACCGCCGAACGAATATGGTCCGAAATAACCTTCAACGCATCATCACTTTTATCCGTTACGCTTAACACGCTTGCAGCAGCATTAATCAACGCCTGAAACATGTCAATATCATAATTACTGTGGACGCCTTGCATCACAGCTGCAATTCGCTCCAACCCCATACCCGTGTCAACGGAAGGTGCCGGCAAATCATTCAACGTTCCATCTTGCGCTTTATTATACTGCATAAACACAAGATTCCACACTTCAACATAACGATCGCCATCTTCATCAGGCGACCCCGGCGGGCCTCCTGCAATCTCAGGACCGTGATCATAAAAAATTTCTGTGCACGGACCACAAGGACCCACATCACCCATAGACCAAAAGTTATCTTTATCGCCACAACGCACTAAGCGATTTTTATCAACACCGATTTCATTAATCCAAATCGCGGCCGCTTCATCATCATCCTTATAAACGCTAACCCACAACCTTTCAGCTGGGATTTTTAATTCAACCGTCAAAAATTCCCACGCAAAACGAATCGCATCACGTTTAAAATAATCACCAAAACTAAAGTTGCCTAACATTTCGAAAAACGTGTGATGTCTTGCGGTATGACCAACATTCTCTAAATCGTTATGCTTACCACCCGCACGCACACACCGCTGCGAACTTGTCGCCCGCGGCTTTAACGGTTGAATATTCCCTAAAAAAATATCTTTAAACTGAACCATTCCCGCATTGGTAAACAACAAGGTCGGATCATTGTCCGGAACCAAGGAACTGCTGGGTAATACCTGATGATCGTTTTTTTGGAAATATTCTAAAAACGCCTTACGAATGTCTGCACTCTTCATTTTTCTATAACCTGCTTTATCTCTTCAACCTGAAAACCGCGATATTGCAAAAAATTATTTTGCTTCGCCATATCTTTAAAATTACAGGGCTTAGCTTGCCCAAACTTTTTCTCGCGAACATGCACTGCATTCGCAACCCAGTCGCCTTCATATAAACCTAATCCATGCGCAATATCTGTTTCGCTCACGCCGCGCTCACGCAATTCATTCTCAATACGCAACACCCCAAAACCCGCGCTCGCGCGATGACGTGTATAATGCTCAGAAAATCGCTGATCAGAAAGATAGCCGGCCTTGAGCATGCGCGCTAACGCATCTTCAACTTCGTCCACTTCATAGTGTTTTGCGCACAACTTCTTGCGAAGCTCTGCGACAGAATGTTCGCGGCGCAACAATAATCGCTGCGCCGCTTCTACCGCTGTTTGCATGCTTTACGCTTCCACAGATTCCTCAGCTTCAGCTGTTTCTTCAACTTTCGGCATCACGATATCACGAATCTTAGCCTCCAACTCTTGGGCAAGCTCCGGATGCTCTTTCAAGTAATTGCGTACGTTCTCTTTACCTTGACCAATACGATCACCGTTACAACTGTACCAAGCACCGGCTTTTTCAATTAAACCGTGCTCAACACCTAACAAGATAATTTCACTTTCTCGCGAAATTCCCTCGCCGTAAAGAATGTCGAATTCCGCTTTCTTGAACGGTGGAGCAACTTTGTTCTTCACAACTTTAACACGCGTTTCATTACCGACAATTTCATCACCACGCTTTAACGCACCAATACGACGAATATCTAAACGAACAGAAGAATAAAACTTCAACGCATTACCACCGGTTGTCGTTTCAGGACTACCAAACATCACACCAATTTTCATCCGAATTTGGTTAATGAAAATAACCAACGTGTTTGAACGTTTAATATTGCCGGTTAACTTGCGTAACGCTTGCGACATCAATCTAGCCTGTAAGCCAACATGATGATCACCCATGTCGCCTTCAATTTCAGCTTTGGGTGTAAGCGCTGCAACCGAGTCAACAATAACGACATCAACACCGCCCGAACGCACTAACATATCGGTGATTTCTAAGGCTTGCTCACCTGTATCAGGTTGCGACACCAATAAGTCATCAATTTTAACGCCAAGTTTTTCAGCATAAGTTGGATCTAACGCATGCTCAGCATCCACAAACGCTGCCGTGCCGCCTGCTTTTTGACATTCTGCAATCACTTGCAAGGTTAATGTTGTTTTACCCGAAGACTCAGGACCGTAAATTTCAACAACGCGTCCCTTAGGCAAACCACCTATACCCAACGCAACATCCAACCCTAATGAACCGGTTGAAATTACGCCAGTGTTTAAATTGACCGATGAATCACCCAGGCGCATGACCGAACCTTTACCAAACTGACGCTCGATATTACCTAATGCAGCTGTCAGCGCTTTTTTTCTATTATCGTCCATTCATTGCTCTCCCAAGTTAAGAAATTTATGTGTCCATTAGCATATACTCATTAGGGAAAAACCTCCATCTCCATATTTCGCTTTTACACTGTGTAAAAAGTGGGTTCAGCCTTTAAACGATGTGTCGCGAAATCGCACTAAGTGACGCATTTGTCTATACTTTTTCTCACTCTTAATAAAACCTTAAGGTTCCAGAAGCGCTTTCCCCGTATGATTTCACAGAAAATAAAAAATCATAAATGAATAACAGATGCACAAATAAAAAGGAAAATAAAGATGGATAATACAGGATTACTGGGGCTTGGCACTGTACAAGAAGAAACAGAACGGCATAACAACGACCGCCACTACAAAGCAAAAAAATTATTTATTAAATACCGCCTATTCCTCGAACTCACCGGCTTACCACGATTTGTCTATTGGGCAATCTGCGCTAAAGACTATAATTGGGCAATCTGCGCCAAAGACTATATAAGTGCGCCCATTACCAACGCAGAAGACCCTATCGATGTTGAATCGCAAACTGCAAATTCGTGCCCCGCTCTAAACAAAGAAAATGCATTAGGCGCATCTTCACAGTTTTTCGCGCTAGCAACGTCTATGTTTTCAGTTGCAGGGCCATTTCTCATTGTATCATTACTATCACTAGGACACCTTCAGAAAAATCTCATCGGCACGAGCGCCAGCGATCTTTACAATGGCGATAACTGGCACAAACCCTCACTGAGCATTCCGTTAAACTTATTATGCGGAACTTATGGATTCTTCTTTGCTGCACGGTGCAGTCAAATTATCAACGGGCACTTCGTTGCAGATTATTTCACGCAACTCTATGATCGGATGTTCAAGCGCGGGTTCGTGAGTGGACTGGCAATGACAACCTTGCTCTGCACTGTCGGCGGTGCTTCTGCACTCATCCAGTACTACATGGGAGTTGCCGTAGGCGAGAATATTTGGCCCCCACTAGGCTATCTCTTGGGCGGCATTAACTGGGTCGTTTATAACATGACGCGCTCTATTGGCGTTTATGATAGTGCTTATGCCTGGGCCACAGGCGCACTCAGCCGCAACCTTGCGATTCAAAACTTCGTCTGCGCTGATTTGAAAAATGAAAATGACAGGCGTAAGGGCGAAAGCTTACTCGTAGACAACCAAGAAAGGTATACTGACCTTGAAAGCTTACGTGCCTATAACGATTTTGCTAAAGGCAAAGAAAACAACTACAGCTCAAGCGCAAGAATAAGAATAACACTCGGCGTATTACTCTTCACAATGTACGCCTTTTCAATGGCGGGATACACGGGATTTGACAATGCAAATAATGCCGCATTACACCAACCCATCCCTGAATCAAACGAAGAAGAAATTGGCTACGCCGTTGCATTTCTCTCTGCTATTTTTTACGCTAAAAGCACTATTTTTCAACCCCTCTTTGACGCAAAAAAAGAGCGGTCAGATAAGTTCCAAAAGAACAAAGAAAGCTATATGCTTGAAAACAATTGCACATGGAAAAAATTACTGGAAAAGGGAAACACGCTTGATTTATCAGTCGCGCTTTTCTCTACTTTGGGCGTGCTACTCCTCACTTACAAAACCATTGATTCAAACTCCGCTTATATTGACGCCGTAATAGACTCGGAGTCTGATTTTTCACAGGTGGCTCAACTTTTTGCGACCGCATTTGTCAGTTACTTTTCAGTGCTTCAAGGCTGCTTATACATCAATTTAAACTCATACCAAAATCGCACACTCTTCCCTGATGGAAAAAGTAACAGCATCGCTGAAAATACAACGCGCAAAGAAGAACTCAATTGCAAATTTATTGATAACCCTGACTGCATTGATGCCTCTGAGTTTAGTCCTTTCAAACCGCTTAAAGACTGCTTTGAACCCATCAGCAACCTCTTTGGGCGATTATCACGCAAGAAAAATAGTGAGCCTGAAATTCCTCTTGATGGCCAAGATATAGAAAATGGGCAATATAAAAAACTAGAGGAGAGTGGAGTTCAAAGCCGAATTTAAACGGCATGCGTCAATGCAAACCGCACCGCTGCGAGCCGAACCTCGTGGCGGTTGCCGATGAATAACTGTTTTTCCACGCGCGTTGCATGCCCTTTTCTGGCAAAACCAAAACACACCGTACCCACGGGTTTTTCAGCCGTGCCACCATCAGGCCCCGCAATGCCCGTCACACTAATTGCCACATCACCCAAGCTGTGGGCTATCGCCCCTTCGGCCATCGCCTTGGCTGTTTCAACACTCACTGCGCCAAAATTCTCCAAAATATCGATAGGAACGCCAATAGACTCATGCTTGGCATCATTGCTGTAAGTGACAAAACCACGATCAAACCAAGCCGAACTGCCGGGTATGCTGGTGATCACTTGCGCAATCCAACCGCCCGTACAAGATTCAGCTGTGACTAACTTTAGCCCGTGTTGTCTTAAATGATCACGCAACGATAATGCACAATTTTCCAATTCATCCACCGTGATTCTCCTACATTTAATGAGGTCAATAAGTTATACTAGCGCCTTTCATAATAGATGTAAGAATAAATTATGGCAAACGCGGCGATCGAAACTCACACCCCCATGATGCAACAATATCTTCGACTAAAAGCAGATCATCCCGACATGCTGGTCTTTTATCGCATGGGTGATTTTTACGAACTTTTTATGGCGGATGCCGAACGCGCAGCGCGCTTAATCGACATCACCTTAACGCACCGAGGTAAATCAAACGGCAAACCGATTGCAATGGCGGGCGTGCCTTTTCATTCAGTCGAACCCTATCTCGCAAAACTCGTCAAACTGGGCGAATCCGTCGTTATCGTTGAACAAGTGGGTGATGCCGCTACATCAAAAGGGCCTGTTGAACGTAAAGTCGCACGCATCATCACACCCGGCACCCTCAGTGACGACGCCTTATTAAATTCGCACAAAGAAAATATTATCTGCGCCGTACACCAGCACAAAAACACGTTCGGTATTGCCAGTCTTGAATTGAGCACTGGTCATTTTCATGTGTGTGAGGTAAAAGGTCGCGAAGCGTTAATGAGCGAGATAGAACGCTTGCAACCAGCCGAAATGCTTATTGGCGAAAATGCAGAATTCAACAAACGAAAAACACTCTGCTTACGCGAACGCCCAGAATGGGACTTCGACCTTGACACCGCGAACAGAACCTTGCAACAACAATTTAACACACAAGACCTCACTGGTTTTGGTTGCAGCGATTTAAAAGTCGCTGTTTGTGCTGCAGGCTGTTTATTACAATACGCCAAAGAAACGCAACGCAGTTTATTGCCACACATTCAAGAGCTCAAACGTAACGACCAACAAGATGTGATCACGCTGGATGCTACCACACTGCAAAATCTTGAAATCATCAGCAACTTACGCGGCGGTAATGAAAACACTCTCGTCTCCGTATTAGATAAAACACAAACCGCCATGGGCGCACGACGTCTACGACGTTTTTTAACAAGACCGGAGCGCTCTCACGACATAATCAACTCGCGCCTGAGCGCAGTGCAAGCCTGTCTTCACAATCACCACTACGAAACCATGTCGCCACTACTTCGCGAAATCGCAGATATGGAACGAATCCTCGCACGAGTTGCTTTAAAATCTGCACGCCCACGCGACCTGTCTCAACTACGACAAAGTCTACAAGCACTACCCGGCTTACAAAACGAACTCGCAAAACAACACGCACCTTTATTGTGCGAACTCTCTAAAGATATTTCAGTCTTCCCTGACACAGCCACCTTATTAAAATGCGCCATCATTGAAAACCCACCCGTTGTCATTCGTGATGGCGGCGTAATCGCTCGCGGCTATGATGAAGAGCTCGATGAACTGCTCGACCTCAACGATAATGCAAGTCAGTTCCTAGCTGATCTTGAAAAGCGTGAAAAAGAACGCACCGGCATTAGCACATTAAAAGTGGGTTACAACAGAGTGCACGGATTCTTTATCGAAATCAGTCGCGCACAATCTGCTGAGGCGCCTATCGACTACGTGAGAAGACAAACACTTAAAAACACAGAGCGTTTCATCACGCCTGAGCTTAAAGAGTTTGAAGACAAAGCATTGAGCGCGAAAAGCCGCGCGTTGGCGCGCGAGAAATTACTCTACGAAGACTTACTTGAAAAATTATTAGCGCAACTCCCACACTTGCAAACATCCGCCAATGCCATCGCCACATTAGATGTGTTAGTCAATTTTGCAGAACGCGCTGACAGCTTAAATCTATCAGCCCCAACATTCACCGACACCCCTGGAATGAATATTGAAGAAGGCAGGCACCTCGTCGTTGAAAACGTCATCGACCATCCGTTTGTTGCCAATGATACGTGCCTCACTCAAGAGAGCTGCATGCTGATGATCACCGGCCCTAATATGGGCGGCAAGTCTACTTACATGCGACAAACTGCCTTAATCACCTTGCTTGCACACACAGGGTGCTTTGTTCCAGCAAGATCAACCCTTATGGGCCCTATCGACAGAATCTTCACACGCATAGGGGCAAGTGATGATTTATCAGGCGGACGATCAACCTTCATGGTTGAAATGACCGAGACAGCAAACATTTTACATAACGCCACAGAGAACAGTTTAATTTTAATGGATGAAGTCGGACGAGGCACAAGCACCTTCGATGGATTATCCTTAGCTTTTGCAGCCGCTAAACATTTGGCCGCTAAAACAAAAGCACTCACCTTGTTTGCCACACACTACTTTGAGTTAACAAGCTTAAGTGACGAAATCCCCAGTATTGTTAACGTGCATTTAGATGCAACAGAACATAACGATGACCTCATTTTTCTTCACCGCGTAAACCCTGGCGCAGCAAATCAAAGTTATGGTTTACAAGTCGCTAAACTCGCCGGTGTGCCGCGCAGCGTTATCACTGAAGCTAAAGCCAAATTGCGCGCGCTCGAACAACAAAGTTTAAAAACAAATCCGGCCGCACACTTACAACAAGACTTTTTCAGCGAACCGGCGCCCACAGTATCACCCGCGCTAGAAATGTTAGAAAAAATTGATATCGATGAACTCTCACCCAAAGACGCATTAGACGTACTCTATAAACTGACCGAGAACTTATAACAATGAAATACAAAAGCAGGAGGCACCCAAATGAATGGAAACGAAACACTAGAAGCAACAATTAAAGCTGGCTACAAAGCTAAAGTGGCAGAATTGAAAAAACCTCAGATAACTGGGCCAACAAGGCCAAAACCACCATCGGCTCCACCACCAGTCTTTCGCCAATCCACGCGCCCAACATCAAGACCTCCGTTACCACTTGTGCCGCCTAAACCATCAGTGCTAGAAACAATGCCCTTACCTGCTTTGCCCAGCATGGCAAAAAGCAACCGACAGCGCACCGAGCAAACGCCACCTGCCCTGCCGCCGAAGAAAACGAAACAGAGTAAAAAACCTATAGACATGAAAGAGCCTAAAAAAGCTGATCCGAAGTATGGTGCCATCATGCTTCAACAACTCTGCGAAGCCATGCTGCCGTTGTTACCCAACCCAATCGCAAGGCCTAAACTTCAAGAGCATCATTACTTCAATACTAAAAGACTCATTCAAGCTCTGCAAAAAGATAACAGCAGCGCTGCACTCTCAACCATTCTACCCACTCACCAACGCATCATCGGACTGCTATCGAAATTCGCTTGCAACCTTTTAATTACGTATATCAACACAGGGATCATTCCTGAAGCTAAAGATAAAGAATCAACTCAAACCCAACTCGCCTTCTATGTGCGCCAAATCATACACAATCAAAAAATGGATGCACTTGACACCAACCATGCGGCAAACATATTCTTGGCGGCGATCAAGCTCGCAGCACACGCCGAACCTGATATTCAAGCACGCGTCTTTGACGTGTGTGCAGAGCTGCAAAAAACAGGATTTTCTATTGCGAAAATCCACCTTAATCAAAAAAAACCCGACAAATACTTACTCGCAAAGCTTGCCGCCATTGACACCAGTGGCAAGCTGACACGAGAGCTCGGCGCCATCCAGGACGATTTCTTATTTCAAATAAACAAAGGTCAATTATGGTGGTGCGCGTTATTCGAAGCAGCCGCTGCGGATAGCAAACCTGCTACATTTGCAATTGCTCAACGCTGCACTAACTATCGAACCCTAGAGGATTTTATAATGCGACTCGATGATTTTGAAGTCAACCCTAAAAAGCCCGAGTTCATCATGGCTTATCGAAAAAAATATGCTCTGTCACATCATAAAATGCTATCAATGAAATTACTATTGTGGGATATCGCCTTTAAGCTATATCCAAAAGAAGCTGCGCTCCCTGCTGAAATTGAAACGTACCACCAAAAGGCCGCGATTCATGAAGCAAAGAATATAAAAACACTAAGCGATGCAACTGCAGTTTATAAAAAACATATCAAACAGCCCTACATGACCGAGGAAAAGCCGCAGCAACACAGAATGTTTTCACCGTCGAGCTCATTTAAACGATCGTTTATTGAAATGATGCAGGCTGAGGCTGCAAAACTAGCAAGTGCAAAACCTGAAGACATGTCTGCGCTTGCGTGGTATACCAGCATTTGCGAACTCATGAACTCGGCATTATTTCAAGAACCTGATGAAAGGCTGGGTTTAAATCCACTCTCACTCAAACAGCTTGAATCTTATCAAGCTGTCGCGGGTAAGCAGGTCGCTACTAGCAAAGCTGTGATTTAGGTGAGGGTTTTTAATTGTAATGGACCCCGGCTCGGGGGCCGGGGTGACGCACATTTCGTCATACCGGACTTGATCCGGTATCCATATTTAATAAAATGCGCTCTTCCGTAGAATCAGAAATCTTCACAAATGACCCCGTTCGTTTCCATACGCCAAAATCTGACGCCTTCCCACTTACATTTTCATTCGATTTAAGCTCTACAGATCGCCCCAAGATATACGCATGTATCGCCTTCATAAACCCCAATACCGTTATTGGCATCAACGACACAACAAAGGTAGCGGCCGCGCCTAAAAAGGATAATGATTCACACACAGCCGCAAACACGGCAGGCGTCATCGACAACACACCCAATGCAATCACAGCCGATTGCGCAGCGAAGAGTATTCCCACATAAGCGCTAAGAATATAAAGCCCGCACAGCATCGCTAGCGCTGGATGCTTGTCAGCGGCCTTTTCCATTGCAAACGTTGGGCGAATGATAGGGAAAAGTAAGGCGTAAAAAATAAACGGTAAAGTCGCGAAAGCTTGCTTCAAAAGATCGCCGCTGGAAAACGCAAAATCACACACCCGCTTTAATTGATACACTGTAAAATACAGTACAAGATTATGCAGTAATTTCAATACAAATAACCCATTGTGCAAATGGAAAAAAGTGCGGTTAAAAAAACCCGTGCACTTTTCATGACCGGGCGTAAAGCCTATAAATTGCCACACACTGTAATCAACTTTTGCATAGCGATTATTGAGAAACATGTCATTATAAACTTGCCTCTCGAGACTGGGAATTTTTTCACACACTTCAAAATTTTCTAACGGCTTATCTTCCAAAATCACATCGGATTTCGCACGCTGCATCTCGAGCTCACCAATCAGCTCCTCTAAGGATTCAGCAACATTTCTAAAATTCATATTTTTCAAGCGGCCAATAACATTACGTAATGACGCTTCTTGGGCCTCATCATCAGCATGGAATTCAATGTCGAGATTTGCCTCATCAAGCTTACGTAATGATTCGCGTAAACTCTCAGCTGACGCCTGAGCTCCCATGTTTGACAACCGACAATGCAAAGCCAACTGCATTTTAGGCGGCACGCTTTTAACAAATAACTGGAATATCAACTCGCCCATTGAAAACAGATCCGTTTGTCGCGTATAAAACAGACCATTGTTCTGAATCACATCAGGGCTCATATACAACAACGTTCCTTCAAAATCACCCTCAACACCTTTCATTTCAGGGTCATGTTTTGCAAAGGAAAAATCAATAAAGCGAGACTGCCCCGTACCCTCATCATATAAAATATTGCCCGGTTTGATATCCACGTGCAGCACATTTTTCGAATGAATAAATTGCAATGCACGCATGGCCGATATGGCTATATCAAAACGCTTATATAACGGAATGTCTTGACGAAATTGATTGCTCTTGCACCAGAGCTTTGCTTTCTCTTCAGGTGTTGACTCGCTCGTCAACTTTCGCTCTTCATAACAAAATGAATCCAGCGGCCTTCCTGGCACTAACGGTTGAACTATCACCTTCTTGTTTAAGCGCCCGTCAGATGCACCAAAGCGACGCTGTGATCGCAAACGTACACCGTAGACATGCTCCATCATTTTCTTCTCAACAGCATAGTTGTTATCATTCAACTCTGCTACGCGCGCACTGTCTTCATCAATCATGCACAAAGCCACTGCCGGGCCCAACGTTAAGTGTTGCTTCGATTGAACTGGAAAGGCTAATTTAACGCGCTTGGAACTCCCCTGACCTAAGGTTCTTCGCGTCACTAGATATAACTGCTCTTCAACTTCAACCATGGAATAAGGCGCGGTTATTAACGAACCAGAATCTTGTTCTCGATAACGGCGAATCTTACCGGCTTGTTCTTCTTTTTTTTCATCGCTAAAATTCGCCCACTGCGAAACGGCAACGCTTAGTTGCTGAGTTTCTTTTTTTGATAGTGCCGGCGGCATATGACTTGACTGAGGCGTTTGATCTTGCGGGAGATAAAAATAATATAATCCATATAAACGTGGATCAGGGAACCAAGATTGATAAACACAAGGTAACGCAAAATCACCCGCCTCTTTAACAGATGCAATCACCTCATCGTCGTTAAGCTTTGTGAAAATCAGATTTTTATTAACATTTTGTGCTTCTGAACGCATGCACACACCCTGGATATTATTGTTATAATGCAGCCAGTATAAAGCTAAAGTCTTAACTCAACATTAAGGCGTGTATGCAAAGCGATCAGCAATGTTTCTTTAGTGTAACAAAGCGCAACAAATCGTTATTCGCACTTGCCTTCAATCCAATGGCCTGGCGACAAACTCTTCGGTAAATATTGTTTACCAAAACGAGTACGTTTTAATTTGTTAACTTGCAGACCTTGCGATTCAAACAAACGCTTCACCTCACGGTTTCGGCCTTCCATCAACACAACTTTGCACCACTTGTTTGCACCCTGGCCGCGCATCACTTCGATTTTTTTAAACGATGCCATGCCGTCATCAAGCATCACACCTTTTGTTAACCGCGCAATAATGGCTGGCGTTATCTCACCGAGTATACGCACTTGATATTCGCGCTCTAAATTGCTCGAAGGATGCATTAGCGTATTGGCGACCTCACCGTTATTCGTAAACAGCAACAAGCCTGTGGTGTTTATATCTAAACGGCCCACAATAATCCAACGACCAATTTTAAGCGACGGTAATGATTCAAACACGGTACGACGACCATCGGGATCATCACGCGTACAAATCTCACCTTCAGGTTTGTGATAAAGAATCACGCGCGTTTCTAAGCCGCCGACAATATGCACCGGCTTACCATCAACATGTATTTCAACACCCGGACCCACGCGATCACCAATCGTGGCGATTTTACCATCGACCGTGACTGAACCTTGGGAAATTAAACGCTCTGATTCACGCCTAGAAGCGACGCCTGCACGGGCCATGACTTTCTGTAACTTTTCAGTTTCTGTTTTTTTTAATTCTCTTGACACATATCACCTAATTTTTCTGTATTTTCTTCTTCATCATCTGCGGCGTTTTCTTGAACTGCTTCAACAAGCTCAGCACTCTCGCCACTCTCTTCATCATCATCGGACATTTCAATCGTTTCGTCAGCTTCTGGTTCTTCAGAAGGCTCTGTAGACAGCGCCTCGGTAGTTTCACCAGCTTCGGCATCCATTCCCAAATCCAACTGTTCCGCTAACTTTTCTTCAACTAGCTCTAAACTTTGCACTTCATCCAAACCAGGCAAATCATTTAATCCTGACAAATTAAAATAATCTAAAAAGCGTTTTGTCGTGCCATACAAACTTGGACGACCTGGCACTTCACGCTGCCCAACTGAGCGCACCCATTCGCGCTCTAATAAAGTTTTAATAATATTTGTGCTAACCGCAACACCACGCACCGCTTCAATTTCAGCACGTGTGATCGGTTGTCTATAAGCAATCAATACTAAGGTTTCTAACAAGGCGCGTGAATAACGCGCAGGACGTTCTTCCCATAATTTACGAATCCACTGCGCATACTCAGCACGCGATTGAAACTGGTAACCCGAGCCAAGCTCTCTTAATTCAATGCCGGTTCCTTCGCAAGTATCCTGGAGTTCAATCAACGCTTCTTTAATGGCAGTGTTACTAGGACGTTCGTTTTCTTCAAACAACAAAGCCAACTGGGAAATTGGCATAGGACTGTTCGCGGCAAAAATTGCTGCTTGTAAAATATTTTTAAGCTCCATCTTCAACTGCCTCTTCTTCAAAAATGTCATCAGCCTTTTTTTCCACAGATTTCACATGGATAGGGCCGTAGGGTTCAGCTTGCACTATTTCAATCAAGCCATCTTTCATTAATTCTAGTATCGAGATAAACGTGACCACCACACCTAAGCGCCCTTCTTTCATTGTGAAAAGACTGGTGAACTCAGCAAAGTTAGTCTCGCTGATTCGCGCCAACACATCGGTCATGCGCTCACGAATCGATAAGGTTTCTTTTTCAATTTGGTGATGTGATTTTAAATCAATGCGTTTTAATATGTCTTGAAACGCAAACAATAATTCTTGCAAATCCACTTCAGGTTCTGGACGTTCAATATTGAGCGGCGGAGGCGCTGCAGAAGAACGGAAAGTATCACGCCCCTCTCTTGGCAACTCGGCCACATCTTCAGCGGCTTTTTTGAATCGCTCATATTCTTGCAATCGACGAATGAGTTCGGCACGCGGATCTTCTTCATCCCCTTCTTCCTCCTCAGGGCGAGGCAATAGAAAGCGCGATTTGATTTCAGCTAGCATCGCCGCCATCAAGAGATATTCTGCCGCCAGCTCCAAACGAAGCATGTCCATTAAGTCGATATAATCCATATATTGCTTTGTGATCTTCGCAATTGGAATATCTAAAATATCCATGTTTTGGCGTTTGATTAAATAGAGCAAAAGATCTAAAGGACCCTCGAAGGCTTCTAGAATCACCTCTAAAGCATCAGGTGGAATGTAAAGGTCTTTGGGTAGCTCGTTGTAGTCGTGCCCTAGTACCTTGGCTATCGGGGCTTCTGCCACCATGTCGTCTGATACGAACTCAGCACTGTCCATAAATTATCCTGTCTTTCATCTCGGGTCATTTTCTAGGATAATACGGGTTTGCTTGAGGTTTGTACATAAGATGGCCCAAAATAATCGCCAAATCATCGAAAAAGCAGCGATTGCACTACGCAATGGTGAGCTAGTCGCACTTCCCACTGAAACCGTTTATGGTATCGGGGTAGATGCCCTAAATGAAAACGCCATTGCGCGATTGCGCCAAGTGAAAAATCGGGAGAACACCCAAGCCATCAGCGTGTTAATTGCCTCGATTGATGACATGAAAACCTGGGCTCGTGAGATACCTGATACCGCTCTTGCACTTGCAGAGCAACACTGGCCAGGACCGCTGACAATCGTATTAAAAAAGAAAGGCGGCGTGAGCGACAGCTTAACCGGCGGAACAGATACGATCGGTTTACGCGTACCCGACCATCCATTCACACTTGAAATTATTAAAACACTGGGAAACGGCATTGCAGCGCCGTCTGCGAATCGAAAAGGTGAAGCCAGCCCAACCACTGCCGAAGAGGTGAAGAGCGCATTAGGGCATGATGTCGACTTAATTATCGACGGCGGACCCTGCACCCACGGTACAGGATCCACTATCGTCGACCTTACTGGCGACACACCCAAGGTGCTACGCCAGGGGTCTATCGAGATTTAACTCTCGCGGCGCATGCCTGGAATGATAATGTTTGCCCGCTCAGGATCAAAATCAAGCTCGCCTTGAGCATTTCTAAAAAATGCTGCTGAACGAGGAAGATTACCCAAACCTGGGATATCAACATAATTAACCCCATTCGTAATCTCATCACCATTTTCGTCATGGATCGTGATGCTATCAGACAGGTCAAAATCTCCGCCCACTTCTTCCCATCGCTTACCACTTCGAGCACGCCAATGACTAAGCGATTCTTCTCTCGTGTTTTTAAACTCGCCACTTTGTGGAACACGCAAAGAATCTTTTTCTTTTGGTGTTGATTCAGGGCTTGCATAAGGATATGGCATCTCCAAGTGCGCCGTTGGAAGACGCGGTGAAGCTGGCTCAACATCATCACTGTGCTTTGATTCAAGGCTGCTATCAGGCGTGACTTCAAAGTCTGTCGTTTCATCACCAAATGATAAATCACTTGATGAAACACTGTCACCCAAAGCTCTTAACGCTCTTTTTTCTAACGCAAGCTCTGGCTCTGTCTTAGCTGACTCAACTGCTTTCGCTTTAGGCTCAGCCTTTTTCAAACGACCCGCTTTGCTCGCAGCTGACATTGCAATCGCTTGCTGCATTGCTTGCTCTGCTGTTAACACTTTCTGTGCCGGCTCTTCTTGCTGAACTGGCTGCACTACCGGCTCTTGCTTCAAACCTAATACTGTATCTTTTAATTTTTTAAACATAATTGCCCCCATTTTTCATTGATGTAATAAACTCTTAACGACAGTTCGCCAACAAACTGGCAAAAGCCCTATCACCACCAGAATCAAAATTATGACTTGCTGAGCTAGGAGCACTCCAAGGCCAGTCTATCGACTCTGCTGGCTCTTTAGGTTTAGCTGACATTCTTTTCATAAATTCTTTATGCATAAGCTGGCTATCTTTGTCGCAACTAATTTCTGGGATTTTCCACTCCATTTTCTTAAACAGTGCTTCTGTTTCACGCCTATGCACTGAAGATTGATATTGGTCAAAGTCATACCAATCAGCCCATGCAGCTTCATTAACTCCTTTCCAACGTCGAGATTGAAAATAAGCATCAACCGCGTCTTTTTTATACATATACTCAGCAGGGTTGAGATATAATTCTTCAAGCCACTTCTGGCGATCTTTCACGTTACGTTCAGCACGGAGTTTTTGAACCCAAGCTTCTGTGATACCACCACCTTGCTTACTTACCTGCTCAACCTTTCTTTCGGCAACTACAGACTTCAAATCAGCACCGCTGTTGTGAGAGTCAAAGCTCGTTGCTGGCGAGGCACTCGCTGGAGATACCGTAGAAGCCGTAGAAGATATTGAGT
>Ga0209425_10001358_pt1 | contig 28593 bp, 27 predicted proteins | sample COG_05_FD_184749 | JGI IMG/M metagenome (GOLD analysis project Ga0209425, IMG submission 184749) | Pelagic Microbial community sample from North Sea - COGITO 998_met_05 (SPAdes) (version 2) | ecosystem: Environmental > Aquatic > Marine > Neritic zone/Coastal water | place: Helgoland, sampling...
AAGGTTTTTTTTTTGATAGAGATGGAATTATAAACAAATTAGTTAACGATAAAAATATTCTAAGACCACCACATAATTTATCAGAATTAAAACTAAATTATGAAATATTTGATTCAATAAAGTTTTTAAAAAATCGTTTTAAGGTCTTTGTAGTTTCTAATCAACCAGATGTAGCAAGAGGCAATCTTAAACTCAATGATTTAGAAATAATAAACGAAAAAATTAATAATGAGTTAAAATTTCTTGAAATTGTTTGCGAAACTGAAGACAATAGCCTCCATAAGAAACCCAGCCCATATATGTTAAATCAATTAATAAAAAAATATGATATTGAGAAATCAAGCTCTTGGATTTTGGGTGATCGGTGGGTAGATATAGAAGCAGGTTTTCATGCAGGAATTAATACAATATTATTAAAAAATGATTACTCTTTTAAAGACACTAGTGCGGGGTCACATAATAAAAAAATTAAACCAGATGTAGAAATAAATAATTTAAACGAATTTCACGTTTTAATTACTAAAAAATTTCAGAGATAATTTCTTTTATTGCTAAATTTACAGATTCATTAGATGAAAAGTTAGGTTTCCACCCAAGTTCATATACTTTTTTATTATCAAACTCAACTTTAGGTATATCACCAACCCATCCTTTTTTATCAACACCATAAATAATCTCACTTGATAAATTTAGTTCATTGACAACACCCTCGGCAATTTTTTTAACGGAAGTGCCACTGTCATTAGGACCTAAATTAAAAATTTCAAAACCACTTTCAATTTTTTCATTTATAAATAACATTCCATCAATTAATTCGCTTATATGAAGATATGGTTTTTGTTGAGATCCATCACCTAATACATTTAAAACCTCAGGATTATTCTTAAGTTTTTTTACAAAATCAAGAATTACACCATGTGTAGCATTGCTACCAATAATATTTGCAAATCTATAAACAATTACTTTGTCTAAGAACCTTTCATAGTCTGTGCTTAAAAAACTTTCAGAAGCGAGTTTAAAAGTTCCATAATAAGAAATGGGAGTACATGGAAAATCTTCTCTAATAGGAACTTCATGTGGACCATAAACTGCTCCTGAGGAAGAAAAATAGATTTTTTTAATATCATTTAATTCTGCAAATCTACAAACATTCACAGTTGTCAAGAATGTATCGTTAAAATCCTCTCTATAATCATTAATTCCTGTAGCAATATCACTTGACGCTGCAAAGTGCCAAATTTCTTTTATTTTAGAAAAGCTCTTACTATTTAATGCGCTAAGTCCTTCTTTTGCAACATCTATTTCTTGGATTGAAAAATTTTTATTACCTAATAATTTTTCTATGTTTTTTTTATTTCCAAGTTTAAAATTATCGACTCCAATTACAAATTCTCCATTGTCGATAAGTCTTTTACATAGGTGGCTTCCAATAAATCCAGCAGCTCCAGTTACTAAAATACTCATTTCTCAATGATATTATTTTCTAATTAATAAGTTTTTCAATTTTTGTTTAATTTTATAAATTGTTTTTGAAATTATTATGTATGAATTTTTATTTTTAATTCTAAAAATAAAGAAAAATTTTAAATAAGTTTTAATTTTTATCGATATTTTCTTCTGGTATTTAAATTGAATAGAGTTTAAATTTTTAAAATTCCCATAAAGTAAATTTTCTACATCTTTGTAAAGATTTTTTTTGAAAGCTTTGTACCATTCATGAACTTCTTTTTGTTTTTTTAAAAGCTCTTTAGGATTATCAATGAAATCTTCAATATATTTTGTTGCCTCATTCCATTCATTAACTATAAGAAAAGGATGATCACCAAAAATAATTTTATAATAATCTAGTTTAAAATATTTTTTTACTATTGGAATACAGCCGCTTTCAAGCACTTCCATGACTCTAAAGGTATCTGCATTTATATAACCAAATGGACATGGTGCAAAAATTGAATCAAGGTATATCTCTCTTAATTCCATGGCATCTATTCCATTTTTTGAATTGAATCCTATTGTTTGGTGTATGAAATAATTACCAAGGGATTCCAATTCTTTGATCATATTTTTTCTGTTCTTATATATCTGGCCAGCGAATGACCAAATGTAATTTCTTCTGAATTCTGGTTCACTAAAGTTGCGATTTAAATAAAACCCAGATTGAAATCCAAGTGGTACTGTATATATATTTTTCCTAAATATAAAAGGATTAAAGTAATTTCTTACAATCAATTGTGCATTGTTATATAAACCTATATCGTCATTTAGCATCTCATCAGATAAATGTATTAGCGAATAGGTTAATTCTCGATTTTTAACGAAGTTTTCAACTGAATTCAATACTTTTTTATCACCTGGCGAATATACAAATATGAGATGATTGTTATTAAAAATTTTATCATTTTTATTTTTTATATCTTCAAGTATGATTTCCTTTTTTATTGAAATTTTTTTTAATAGGATATTCTTAATATAAGAAAGTTCAAAATTAGATTGGTATCTGGAATATATTAAAAGCATTAATCAGTTTTTAGTTTTGTATTCAAAATTTCGATAATTTTTTTTGCTCTACTTATAGTTGTTCCATTTTTGTAAAGCCATTCACGCTGTTTATTAATCATTTCTATATATTGAGCAGTTGGCTTATCCTTAACAACTAGATTACTCATGAGGTACTCTAGTTGATCAATGTTTGAATAGCTGTAGCAAGGCAAATCTTGTGGAGAACAATAAGGAGGTTTATTTTCGTAGTCTCTAAACAATAGTAAAGTACCAGCAGATAATATTTCATAATGCCTTAAAGTATCCCAACCTCCTTTTTTACACGTCAAACCAAACCAGGATTTTGAGAGGTCTTTAAAATATTCATTTTCATTATTATATATGTGATGATCTTTACCGCCACCAAGATCAATTGGATTTTCAAATTTAGCAAATTTTGGATAGGATTTTTGGTGTAGTTGAGTTTTACCTGAATAGTCAATATCCATGATAATATCTTCTGGGATTCCGTATCCAGTTGGATAAACACCATCTTCTTCAAAAACTAGTTCTCTCTTGAACGAATTTGAAAACTGATTTGCTATGACTTCTTCATCTTTATATTTTTTTTTAATCGGAGCATTACCATACAAATCGTGACCATCTAATATCCAAACATTATTATTTGCTAGATTGTCAATCTTATCAATATATACTTCTTCTCCTACAATGTGTCCGCTTCCATAAATTATTGCATCATATTTCTGGTTAAAAACATCTGTTCTGTCAACATCCTCTATTGGGTTTCTTAATAATGAAAATCCTTGTCCATGAAGCTCAGATTTTAGAGATTTTGTAAAATCACCGTACATAATATCTTTTTTGGGATATTCAATAAAATTTTCATAAAGAAGTTTTCTCATTCCATGTATTATGGTCAATTCCAAATAGTCTCCTTGAGCGTTTAGATTTTTAGTGGATAAAAATAAGATTTTCATGAGTTTATTTTAAAAAGTTAATAAGTTTTTTATCAGCAAAGTAATCTTCTAAGGTTTGTATTTTCAAATTTTCATTTTCAATATAATTTATTTTTTTAAAGTTAATTTTTTTTAGTTCTCTTAAGCTTTTAAAATAAATTAAATTTTTAAACTCTAATTCGTTATTCAACAATTTCATATCATTTCTAATCTCTTGAACAGGTATAGTTTTTAAACCAATTGCTTCATAAAATCGAACATTAAGAAAACGAGAAACACCATTTCCCAACGGGTTTATTAAAAACTTATATTTAGCAATGATTGATAGAAATTCATCGTACTGTAGCTTCCTTTTACTTTCTATAATTTCAAAAGGAATGTTTATATATTTATCTATTTTTTTGAGTATTTTTCTTCTATTTTTATAAGCTCTACCCTCAATTTGTCCTATAAATAATAATGCTTCTTTTTTATTTGATGATATATATCTTTTAAAGTCAAAGTCTTTAGTAAACAGTTGTTTTGTTGCAAACGGAGGTTTAAGTTTCTTTATATCTTGTGCATCGGACAAGAACTGTACAAAATCATTGAATTTACTTAGTTGGTTTTGTATATCCAGATTATGTTTGAATGGTTGATTGTAAATTTTTTCGGTATTAAAGATTACAAGTCTTACTTTATTTTTGTTAATTGTTTGGATAAATTTTTCATTCAATATAAATTCTCTATGGGGGTAAAAGTGCTCATCAATTACAAAGACATTTTGCATATTTGGTATTTGTTCATAATTATTAATTTCATGTAAGTTAGATTTTAGATAATTATTCAATGAAGATTTATAATTTTTAAATAATGAGAAGTCTATTTCCTCGGTTTTTGGTAACCATAAGATACCATTCATATATTGTCCTCGCTGAGATTAAAATTTTTTAATTAATATTGCTATATTAATCTATGTGAACATAAAAACATATTTTGGAAATATTTTTAGGCGAAATACATTAACAAAATATCCTGGTTTTTTCAGACCTGTAAGTGGAATTTTTCTAACTGGTGATAGCTTAAGAAAAAATTCTGATCATATTTTCGATGAAACCCAAAGTGTAAACCCCCTGAAAGTTCGGAAAAATGACAAAGTATTTTTACGAACTGATTTAAAAAACTTATATTTTCAATCTATTCATAAAAAAATTAAGGAACCTTATATTCTTATTTCTCATAATTCAGACATGTCGGTTGAGGATCAAGATTTAGAAAATGTTGATGAAAAAATTCTTCATTGGTTTACTACATGTCTAAATACAAACGAGTTAAAAAAAGTTACACCAATACCAATTGGTTTTGAAAATAGAAGATTTATGACAAATGGAAGGTTAAAAAATTTAAAAAAATTTGATAAATTATTCAATAAAAAAAATAATTATGTTTTGGCTTCTTTTAATCAACATACAAATTATCCTTTAAGAAAAAAATTATTAAATCAATTAAAAGACAACTCAGAAATAAAAATTGTAAAATATAACAATCACTTAGCATACATGGATTCTTTAAAGGATTTTAAGTACGCTGTTTGCCCCGAGGGAAATGGTCTTGACACTCATAGGATATGGGAGTCAATTTTAGTAAATACTATTCCAATTGTTTCTAGAAGTGTACTCACGACTGAATTTTACGAAATGGGAGCTCCAATTTTATTAGTTAACAATCTTGACGAATTGGCAAACTTAACAATAAAAGATCTAGATAGTTTAATAATTGAACAAAATATTAGTTTTAGCAAAAGCTTTATTTATCTTGAACATTGGTTAGATGTTATAAATTCAAAAAAAATTTAACACCAGTTGTAATAATTTTCGGGAAGAAATTTTTCAAATCTTTTAGAGTGGATGTGTAAATTCACCAATTCATATTTTTTTTTATTCCAAGTCACTGTTGGTTTATTGTGTGAAAAATTTACTTTCATTCTTTTTGAAGAAATTTCTGTTCCCACGAATTCATTAAGATTTATATATTTTTGGGAATAAAATTTTTTAGGATGCATATGTGTACCGTCTAAGAATTGACCATAGCTTGATGGATCAAAAATGATTTCAGACTTGTAAGGAACAGTTGGTAATATGTTGAACAAAGAAGGAATTTCATTGGATATTTTCCCTAAAAAATCCATTTCACTATACGGCTTACCGTTATTTATATCCCACCCTTCTGCACTATTTGTTTCTGCAATTTTAAGTATTTCATTACATACTTCAGATATACAATCTCGATTTCCAAAAAAAGAAAATCCAAATACACACTTTTTTTGGGATGGTTTTGTTATGTTGATCTTATTATGAATAAAGTTTTCTTTTGTCTCTTTGTATGGTTTATATAAAATAACATCATTATCAAAATGAATAAATTGATCAAGCATAAATGTATTAAAGATTTCTTCTAAATAAAACACTCTTAACAATGATGTCTGCCATAGAGGATTGTCTTGGAAAATAGTATTTTTATAGATGTCCAACTCAAGAATTTTCTCAATTTTTTGCGAATTAATGTCTTGAATGTTAAGTTGAGTGATATTTTTAAATTTTGTTTTAGAATCCGACAATAAGAAAACCTTAGCTGAATCATCAACACTTAAAATAGAATTTACAGTAAATTTTAAATATTCTGGAACTTGATTTATGGCAACTAAAATATAGTTCATAAGTTTTATTTTAAGCTTTCCTAATTTTTTAAGACCTTATAATTTAACATATTCTCTTGTAAACTTTATTAAGATGAAATATTTTAAGAGTCTTAATAACAATCAGTACTATAGATTGGTTACAGGTATTGTTTTTGTATTATTTATTTCGCATCAAACAATCTATATTTTTGACGGTGGATCGACTTGGGACGAGTATGGATCAATAATCAATGCAAGCAAACAAATTTACAAACTCTACATTTTTTTAGTTGATTTTAATAATCCAATTTTTCAACTTGATATTTCTCCACCAGAACATTATGGGGGGCTGTTGTTCATTCCCGCCTACTTAAGTACTTTTTCTGAAAATTTTATAACTAATTTTTCCTTAATTCTTAAAAATGTATTTGATGTTAATTTGATTAACAGAATAGAAGCTGCTCTGATCATAAGGCATATTTTAATAAATTCATATGTAGTTGTAATTTTGTTATTTATCCTAAACCAACTGAGCAAGGTTTATTCAAAGAAGTTTGTTTTAACTTTTCTATTATTTTTATTATTAATACCTAGTGTAAATGGACATAGTTTATTCAATTTAACAGATATACCATTCATGTTTCAGTACTTCTTTGCTACAGTTGTGTTTTTGAATTTTTTAAATAATCAATCTTTTACGAATAATCTAATAACAGGTTTTGTATTTGGTTTGTGCTTATTGGTTAGGTTTAATGCAATAGTTTTTTTAATCTTTTTATTTTTATTTGAAATAATTATTAATGTTTTTTATCACTATAAATTTAAAGTAGGAAATTACCAGACACCTCTTTTAAAAAAATATACATTAATTATATTTACTGCTTTCATAACTTTGTTTATTGGAACACCTGTAGCTTGGAGATCACCTTTTAGATGGGTCCAGGGAGCAATAAAATATCAATTCAACCAAGAAAATGATATTAGAACAATTTTCAATGGTGAAGTTCTATTTTCAGCCAATACAAATTCAGATTATCTATTTAATTGGCTAATGGTAAAAACTCCAATTCCAATTATTTTTCTTTTCTTCATTTCTATTTTTGTTTTTTTAAGAAATAAAAATAAACAAAATTCTTTTTTTAGCTATTCACTATTCTTTGTTTTTTTGATACTTTTATCTTTTATTATTTATAAACCAGTAACCTACGATGGAATTAGGCATTATTTATTTGTATATCCATTTTTAGTTTTATGTTCTGTAGAGGGACTTTTTGCTATTTTTGAGAATAAAAAAAAGATGTTAAATGTTTTTATTATTTTTGTCCTTGGTTTTTTAATTTTTACCCAATCAGGATTAGGTGCATACAAATATATTTATTTAAATGAATTTGTAGATGAAGAAAAAATTAGTTACGACTGTGAAAACAATATTGCTCAATCTGGTTGTGGGGATTGGCATACAGACTACTGGGGATTCGCAGGTAAAGAGTTAACTAGGAAGATTAATTTAAATGAAAATAAAGCAATTTATTTTTGTGTGCCACACTACACTTATAGTTTTTTCCAAGCTGAAGATAGCCCTTGGACATTAAAGAATGGAAGTTTTGTATTTGATGATAAATTTCCATTCACACAGGATAAGTATTTTTACTATAAGTCAGATATTCTCGAATATATAAGATCAAAGGACTTCAATTCTATATCCTTATTGACTCTTAATTATCACAGACCACCATTAGACTCATGTGGTTTTGAAGAGTTAGATAAAAATAAATTTGACGTAAACTGTAATGTTATTGACGGGGTAAAAGTAGAGTTGAGAGGAGTCTCGATAAACTTAAACTATTTATCTGAATGTGAAATTAAAAAGGTTTAATTAAATTCTCCAAAAAGCTCATCAACAATATACCTTGGCCTTCCTCTGACTTGATCAGAAATTTGTCCGACATAAAGACCTAATATACCTATAGAAAAAAGTTGAAGACCTCCTATAAATAGTATCGAAATTACTATTGTTGGGTTTCCAATTGGAAATTCAACAATTCCATTGAGTTTAAAGTATATATAAAAACACCCAATCAAAAATGAAATAAATGAAATAATAAGTCCTAAGACAATACTGAAGTTGAGAAGTTTATTTGAAAATGAAGTTAAGCCATTCAACCCAAAACTTATACTTCCAAAAAACTTACTATATTTGGTTTCACCAGCGTATCTTTTAGGCCTAATAAAATTTACCTCGGTCTGTTTGAATCCTACATAAGAGACCATACCTCTAAGAAATGGATTAAAATCATCCATTTTTTGGAGCTCATTTACAACTCTTTTATCCATCAATCTAAACTCACCTACATTTGTTGGTATTTCCAAATATGATAGTTTAGAAACAATTAGCAGGCCAAGCTTAGACACAATTTTATTTATAAAATTAATTTTCTCCCTTTTTATCCTTTTTCCATAAACAACATCAAATCCATTAGTCCACTTTTGTATCATTTCAGGTATTGCTTCAACTGGGTCTTGTCCATCAACATCCATAACGATGACTGCGTCACCACTTGCATGGTCTAGTCCAGCAATAATACATTTATGCTGACCAAATCTCCTACTCATAATTATGGTTTTGTAATTCTTATTATTTTTGGAAACAATATTTTTAATTTTTACTACTGAGTCATCACTACATGGATCACAAACAAAAATAACTTCAAAATTAATATTTAATTCTTCAACACCTTTTACAAATGCTTCAATGGATTCAGATTCATTAAATACAGGAACAACTATTGAGATAAGTTTTTGATTATTCACCATTACAAATTAATTATAAGACTATGTCTTGTAAATTCTTATAAATTGGTATTTATTTCTATTGAATGGAATAAAGAAAAATTTATATAATTTAATTTTTTCAATTTTATCAATTTTTTTTAAATTCAATTTCTTTTCAATATCTTTTAGTTCCTCTTTTTTTAAGTATCTTTTTGGTATACTCACTCCATCAGCAAAGTTTCCTATAAAGTCCATAAATCTCAACAAAGTTCTAGAAAAAATTGAGTATTCAAAATGATCTTTGATAATTATGTAGTCAGAAATTTTAGATAAATCATTTAAGATTGACTCGATTTTTGTTGAGTTTTCAAAACCTATGTGGTGCAGAACATCACTAATGATTACAATGTCTACTTTTTCGCTTTTGCTTAAGTTATCCAAATTAAAAAATTCTATATTTTTGTAAATAACATGCAAATCTTTGATTTGTTCGATGTTGTAAAAGTCGTAACATTTTATTTTGGGGACTTTATTATTTGAAACAAGTAAGTTGTATAAATTTGAAATTACACTTGGATCATAACCTGAACCAAAATCTACAATATTTATTTCTTTATTTGAGATATTATTTGTAATTAAATTAGAGAAATACTTTGCTAAAGCTTCTTCTCTTAAGTTTCCTATCAGATAAGTTTTTAAAAATTTAAGAAAAAAATTTATCATTTATGAATTATATTAAATTTATATACATATATGTATTTAATATAATTAACTTATTTACTATGAGAATTAAGTATGAATAATTTAAAAACAGTTTTTAATGAAATTTTATATATTTCAAGAATTACTCAAGTTACAAAAAAAAGATTGAGAATTATTTTTTCGGTTCTATTATCGAATGTTACTGTTTTACTTGACATCAGTATAATTATATTTTTTGCAAACATATTGACAGGTCAAATTACAGAAAATCAATTTATACTTTTCTTTTTGGATAGATTATATTTTTTACCAATTATTGTTTTACTTAGATTTTTTTCAAATTTTGTCGAAAAAATTAATATACTATCCCTTCAGCTTCAAGTAGAGAAAAATTTAAGAGTTTATTTGATTAAAGAGGTGTACAAAAAAGGAAATTACTCTATTGCTGATGCTACATTTTATATAAATACTCTAAGTGGACATGTGGGCTATTTTTATGGAGCCCTCACTTCATTTTTAAATAGTTGTGTACAAATACTAATTTATTCAACATTTTTATTTTCAACCAATTTAGAAACTATAGGCATATTTCTACTTGGAGGATTAGTTCTATTTTTCCCAACAAGAACGCTTTTAAAACTTGGAAGAAAGTATATGCATGAATCTTGGTTGAACGCCCAAAAAACAGGAAGAGACGTACAAAGAGTTGTTGAGAATATTTTTCTTATAAAAATTCTAGGTACTAGTGATAGTGAAATTGAGAGGTATGATAAAACTACTAAAAAGCTTCAGGATTCCCAATTAAAAAACCAAATTTTTGGGACCATAAACTCTCTAATGCCAAATTTTGTGACAGTTTTTACGATTTCTTTGCTTTTTATTTTTACAAATCTAACCAAAACAATTACTTTAGAATTTTTAGGAGTAACGTTAAGGCTTGTACAAACTATCGGATCATTAAACAACTCTCTAAATATGATGATTAATTCTCAGGTTCATTTATCAAAATTTATAGAATTAGAAAATAATAAGATTAAAGAACGTCCCGGTTATTATTCTATTGAAAAAGATTTAATTAATGCAGTTGAATTAAAAAATATCAAATTTAAATATTACAATGCTGAAGAGTTTATTTTCGAAAATTTAAATCTTGAAATTAAAAGAAACAAACACACGATTATAACTGGTCCAAATGGTTCCGGAAAGAGTACTTTGCTCGGTATTATTTCAAAAATATTTTACCCAGAAGATGGAGAGGTAAAAATTAATTCAAATCAAATAGGATATGTTGGTGTTACTCCTTTAATAATTAGTGACACTCTTAGGCAAAATTTTCTATATGGAAATAAAGATATTAAATCTGATGAAGAGATTCAAGAATTAGTAAATGAATTTCAATTATTTAAAAATAACGAAAAGAATTTGGACACTGTAGTTGATAGTAAATCACTTTCCTCCGGACAGATGCAGAAAATATCATTTATTAGATCACTTTTAGCTGACGTAAAGTTACTACTATTAGATGAATCAACATCAAATTTAGATATAGAGACAAAAGATCTTATTTTCAAAATTTTAAAAAATAAAAAAATAACAATCATAAATTCAACACACAACAAAGATGATTTTGAGTACGATCACCATTTAACAATAAGATATTCTGAAGAAAAAAGATTAGTTGAGTATGTTTAAACAGTTTTTAGAAATTACTTAAGTACATGGTTTTTTGATGATTAATTTTGTTCTTTGCTTCGACAAAAACTACAACGACGTAGCGCATTTGTTTTTACACACTTTGTTAAATAAAGTTAATGAAAAAATTAATGTTTACATAATTCATAACGACCCAAGCTCATTTATTGGGATTAAAAAAAAATTAATTGAGAGTAAGTTCTTAAATGAAATTAAAATTTATAAATTTGACAAAAATCTTTCAGTTTTTCCAGGCATAACACATGGACACATAAGCGAAGCGACTTACTATCGCTTTTTTTTCGATTCTTATTTACCAAAAAACTTAGATTACATTTTATATGTTGATGCAGATATTATTTGTTTTAAAAATCCTATTAATTTAATCAAATCTGATACGAAAAGGTTAAAAAAGTCCGGACAAGTTATAGCTGCTAGAACAGAGGTTTTTAAAGAAAAAGAAGTTGAACCTCACTGGGATAGATTAAAACTAAGAGGAAAAAGGTACTTTAATGCTGGTGTTCTGTTAATAGATTATCAAAAATGGTTAAATGAATCTATTTCTGATAAATTGTATCAAAAGTTAGTAGATTTTAAAGATATCTTACTTTACTGGGATCAAGATGTTATGAATATGGTAATAGATGATAAATTTCTAGAAATAAATCCAAATCTAAATTTCGACTTGTATATCAGCACCAATAAAAATAATTTGTCTCCTCTGGAACACTTCGGTCAAGATGCTTTAGACGATATGTCATTACTTCACTATACAGGCAGTATAAAGCCATGGACTGTAAGGGGATCTTTTAACAAGAAGGCTAGATATTTTCATGATGCCTATTATGAGTTATTTGGTATCAAGTATTTAATTAAAAATTCATGGAGAGTTGCATCATTAACAGAGCTTTTTAAAGGAATAATAAAACTACATATCAAAAATTTAAGATACCCATTTTCTTTTATTTTTTATGTATTAAAAAGTTTTATAAAACCTGTCAGTAGAAACTAACTATATATTTCTTTCTCTTTATGAACTATGCTATCTATTAAATTGTTATTCTTAACTTTTTTGTATCCATTTAAAACTATTCTTTCCCACTCAGCCTTATTATCGAGAAAGGACTCGACCAGGCTAAGTATTTCACTACTATTGTCAAATATTATTCCATCATGATTATTTTCTATTATTTCTTCAATGTTTTTATTTCTTCTGGCTATGACAAGAACACCTCTTGACATTGCTTCTAAGACAACTTTTGGATTTCCCTCGAAATTAGAAGATAAAACAAATATTCTGTAATTTAAATAAAGTTCATTCAATTCACTATGGCTCAACCTTCCAAGAAAGCTCAAATTAGTTTTTGAATTTATAGACAATGTTTCAAGAGAGCTTTTTTCAGTTCCCTCTCCAACAATATCTATTTGAATATTGGTTCCTGAGAGGCTTTTTATAAGGCTTTCGTAGTTTTTTTGGGCCTCTAATCTACCTACCGAGATTATTTTATTCTCATACCTGTTTTCAAATGAATTTTCTTTCGTATCTACTACCCAATTTGGTATAACTTCAATTTTTTTTGTAATAAAGTATTTTTCCAAAAACTTTTTATCAGATAAAGAGGTAACAGAATAATTATTTGAATATATAAGAGCTATCTGAGTGAGCATGTAGTAAAAAATTTTTTTCATAAAACTTTTTTTCTCACGAATTGCGAACTCAAAAAGATTGTACCCAGTTCGAACATAGAGAGGAAGCTTTGAATATAACTTTATCATCATCGCAACCCATGCACCATTTAGTTGATTAGTTTTTATATATGTAGGTTCTTTTATAGTTTTAACTATATTTTTTGTAATTGATATAGTTCTTATTAAGTCTATTATTTTGTATTTCGATTTTTTTTGACTTTTGTAAATTGGAATAATTTTTAAACCATCAATCAAATCAGAATACTCTTCATCTTCTTTATCTCCGAATGTAACAAATGTGTAGTTAATACCATTCTGTTCATTCATAGTTTTGTATAATTTGATTTCCCTATGAAGGATTCCAGATTCATCCCAATTTTTCAGAGAAATCCCGTAAGTAAAAACAAGAATTATATGCATTGAGTTAATATTAACTTAATAGTATAGGAATCTTATGAAAAAAATATTAGTTGTACACAATAGATACAAGCTCCAAGGAGGGGAAGATATTGCGGTCAGCAATGAAGTAACAGCTCTTCAGAGTTTTTACGAAGTAGACACTTTAATATTTGAAAACAAAAAAATAAATGTAATATCTGATTTAATAAACTTCATATTTAACAAAAACTTTAAAAGCGCCAGTAAGTTAATCAAAAAATTAGACTCTTTCAATCCAGATTTTGTTTACGTCCATAATACATGGTTTAAAGCATCGGTAATAATCTTCGATGTTTTAGAAAAAAGAAATATAAAAACTGTAATAAAACTTCATAATTTTAGATATGATTGCACAAGACACTTTTTCTACAAAAAACACATTAAACAACAAAATATGTGCTCCAAGTGCGGTGCATTAAAAAAAGAGAATAAACTTTTTAATAAATATTTTCAAGAATCATTTTTAAAGTCAGTATTAGTAATAAGGTATGGAAAAAAATTTTATAAAAAGATTCAGAATAAAAATTTTCAGCTTCTAGTGTTAACAAAATTTCATAAAAATTATTTACAAAATTTAGGTTTTGATTCAAGAAATATAAAAATTTTACCCAATCCTAGTTTAAACACTGTTATTGAGAATAAGCCAAAGTCTAATTCATTAGTTTATGCTGGAAGAATTTCTAAAGAAAAAGGAGTCAAGGAGCTCATTGATGCATTTATTAATGCTAAAACCCTAAATATTAATTTATTACTCATAGGAAGTGGTCCAGAATTAAGCTACTTAAAAAAATTGTATAAAAATGAAAATAATATAAAATTCATGGACCAACTTGATAATGAAAAAGTGAAGGAAATAATTTCGAAGGCCAGAGCAGTTGTTACTGCTACTAAACTATTTGAAGGCCAACCAACTTTACTTTGTGAGGCATCATCAATGAAAACACCTTCCATTTTTCCAAGATTTGGTGGTATTCATGAATTTTTTCCTCCAGAATCTAAACTATCGTTTCAACAGTACGACTATCAAGACCTTACTCAGAAAATCAGACTTATTGACACGAGTGACTTTGCAGATGAAGGTATTGAGAATGAAAAATATTACTTAAAACATTTCGATAAAAATAACTTTTCCAAAAAAATATTAGAGATTTTTTATGACTAATCAAGACCTTGTCTCAGTAATTATGAGCACATACAATGACAAAAATACCATCACAGCTTCGATTGAAAGTATTTTATCTCAGACATATAAAAATATTGAAATTCATATTATTGACGATGGATCTACAGACAGCACAACAGAAATAATAGAAACATATGCTAAACACAATGAAAATATATTTACATATCGAAATAATAAAAATATAGGTTTAACAAAATCTCTCAATTTATTAATTGATAAAACCAAAGGAGTATATATCGCTAGGCAGGATGCTGATGATATCAGCCATCCAGATAGAATTAATCGGCAGTTAATTGCAATGAAAAAAAACAATCTAGATTTTTGTGGAACCAGGGCAATTATTAAGCAGACTGGGAAAATCATCCCTAATTATTCTTATTACATACCAAAAAATATTCTTATCAAATATAAAAATCCATTCATTCATGGCACACTAGTTTTCAAAAAAGAAGTACTAGTTGCTCTTGGTGGATATGATGAAAAGTTTTATTACTCACAAGACTATAAGTTGATAGTGAATCTTTTTAAAGAAGATTATACTTTTAATATGCTTAGGAAGCCATACTATACATTAAATTACTCTGATAATATTTCTATAAACTTTAAGGATGAACAGAAATACTTTGCCGATTGTGCAAGAAAAGGAATTAGTCCCGATTATTAAGTTTGTATTTTATACATTTTTCAACCAACTCTTCAAATGAAGTTTCTGGTACCCATCCAATATCATTTCTAATTTTTTGGGGGTTAGAGATGATTGATTCAGGTGTTTGTTTCCTCAACAATCCAGGGTCTATGTCGACATATTCTTCATATCTTAAATCGAATGTTGTAAAAACTATGTCAACTAGATCTTTAATTGAATGACCTAATCCTGATCCAATGACGTAATCACTCTTTTGTCCCTCATTCAAAATTTCATACATTGCCATTGTTACATCTTTGGCATAGGACCAGTCTCTAACCAAATCTAGACTTCCAATTGTCAGTTTTTTTTGTTCTCCATTTTTAATTTTTATGACGCTATTAATTATTTTCATAAAGAGGTAATCATTATCTCTAAATTCTGACTCGTGATTAAACAAGATACCCGAACTTATTTTCCAATTATAAGTTTCCCTAAGTTGTTTTATTGATAAATGTACTTTAAGTTTTGCTTCAGCATAAGGAGAAAGGGGTAAAAATTGAGAATCCTCAGTAAGAGATTCTGTACCACTATCTTTAAACATTTCTGAACTTGAGGGCTGAAAAAAATTACAAAAACTGTTTAATTCTATACACGCATTAGAGAGGTTATTAAAAATACTAGTAATAGATATATGAGTTTTTTCTGGAGTTAAGTATGAACCGTATACTGAGCTTGGCCCAGATAAATTAAATATAAAATCAGGCTGGTACCCGAGTATAAGTTTTTTAACTGCCTTATAGTTCTCAAGGTTTGTAGAAGTAAAAGTAATATTATTGTTATCAAAGTTTTTATTTAGGTAATTTAATTTATTAAAAAATGAATCATAATCTGAATATCTGGTAGTTCCTAAAATAGTAGGATTTTGTTGTCTTTTTAAAATTAGATCGGTTAGGTGGATACCGTCTTGTCCTGTAATTCCTGTTATTAAATATTTCATAAATGTTTAAGTTCTCAGTATAAATCCTCTATAACTTTTTAGATTATCTTCCAACAACATTTAAAAAGTAATTAATATTTAATTACGTGATCAAACAATGAAAATTTACATTAACTCAGCTAAAGAAAATTGGATTGTTGACAGGATTAAAAAAGAATGGAAGAAATCCAACCCTAATAGCTATACTCACTTCTCTTCCAAAGCGGACATAGTATGGCTCTTAGCTCCATGGACTTGGAAAAAAGTCAACACTAAGACTTTACAAAGTAAAAAAGTGGTATGTTCTATTTACCATATTGACGAGGACAAATTTACAACGGATGATTTAAAAGAATTCAAAGATAGAGATGTCTACATAGACTTCTATCATACAATTTCAACTAAATCTAAAATACAATTACAAAAACTGACAACAAAACCAATATTTGTCTCACCTTTCTGGGTAAATCAAAATATATTCTTTGATATACCTAATACACAGAATTTATCTAAGAAGCTTGGATTTTCTCCAGATGATTATTTAATAGGGTCTTTTCAGAGAGACACAGAGGGTTCAGATCTTAAAAGTCCAAAGCTATCTAAAGGACCTGACAGATTTATTGAAATTGTTGAGCACTACTATAAATTGAACCCTGATATCGCAGTTGTTTTGACAGGAAAACGAAGGAATTATGTTATTTCTCAGCTAAAAGCAAAGAAAATTAAATTTTATTACTTTGAGATGGTTGATTTCACAAAATTAAATGAGTTATATAATTGTCTAGATTTATATATTGTTTCTTCAAGATTCGAAGGGGGCCCACAGGCAATTTTAGAGTGTGCAATTACTAATACGCCAGTTATTTCTACTGATGTTGGAATAGCCTCTGAAATATTATCAAAAGAGTCAATCTACAACATGGAGAATTTCTATGAAGCAAAGCCCAATACGACTAAAGCATACCAAAATGTAACTAAGTTAACTCTTCCTGAAGGTATGGATAATTTTTTAAAATATTTTGAGGAAGTGTATGAAAGTTAGTATAGGTACAAACATAAAAGAGGGGCCGTGGGGAGGGGGAAACCTTTTTGCGATTAATCTTAAAAATTATCTAGAAAAAAATGGTCACACTGTGATTCATGACTTAAAAGATAATGACATTGACTTAATCTTAATCACAGAACCACGAAAAACGTCTGAGTCATCTGCTTTTACACATGTTGAAGTTTTAGATTATCTTTCATACGTTAAAGAAGATGCAATGGTTGTTCATAGATTTAACGAATGCGATGAAAGAAAGAATACAAACTATGTGAATAAATATCTATTAAATGCAAATAAGATTGCTGACCACACTGTATTTGTCAGTGAATGGTTACGAAGCTTGTATAAAAAGCAGGGTTTTACTCGAAAAGACTCTGATGTAATTTATGCTGGGGCTGATAAAGAGATTTTTAACACATCCAATTTCAAACCTTGGGATAAAACTAGTCCAGTAAAAATAGTTACACACCACTGGGGAGCAAACTGGAACAAAGGTTTTGAATATTATTTATTACTAGATAGCTTTATTGATGATGAAAAGTGGAAAAATGTAATTGAATTTACTTATATTGGAAATATCCCAAAAAAAATAAAATTTAAAAATACAAAAGTATTACAACCACTTTCAGGCCACCATCTAGCAAAAGAAATAAAAAAAAATGACTTATATCTAACAGGTTCAATTAATGAACCCTCAGGAAATCATCACATAGAAGCAGCGCAATGTGGATTACCTTTACTTTTTATAAACAGTGGAGGGATTCCCGAATATTGTGATGGTTTCGGTACAATGTTCAATGATAAAAAAGATTTTGAGGATAAATTATCTGAAGCCATAAAAAGTTATGAAACAATTTCGCAAAACATTCAAGATTATCCACATAGTGCAGAAATTATGTCCGAAGATTTTTTAAATCTTTTTAAAAAGATGGTAAAAAATAAAGAAGATTATTTAGAGAAAAGAATCATTACTTTAAACAATTCTTTTATCTCAAGAAAGTTATATTCTTTTAAAAGAATATGAACTCACTTTTTAAAAATAATCTCTTCCAACCTATGGTTAAAATTATCTAAGTTAAATTTTTCTAATATTAACGCCGCACCTTCTATTTTTACTTTTTCCAGTTCTCTTTTTTCTTCAAAATAGCGAGTAATATTTTGTTTCCAAACTCCTACTTCATTTTTTTCAATTAAGTGAATGTTTTTATTATTTATAAAATTAATCGGATCCCAAAATCCATCAGTTTTTGTAATCATTACCGGTGTGCCTACAGACATGGATTGTAGAGTAACACTTTGACCTGAGGGTTGATAAGTATTTTTAATAGGAAGTATTGTTAAAGAGCTTTTTTTATAAATCTCTCTTATAAAACTATCGCTATATGTATATTTACCCCAGTCTCCTTTAAATAGCTCTATGTTTTGAATGTTGGCTGTACTGTTAAATTTATTGGAAACCACACTAAAATTATATTCTGGAAGACTAACAATTAACTCTTCTAAAAATTCATAGTCTCTCATTCCGTCATTTCCAATAAATGCGATATTATTATTTTCTACCTTTAGTTCAGAGCTACTCCAAAATTTAGTGTCTATTGAAAAAGGAAGAAATACAAACTTATTCTTGTGTTTAGGGTATTTTTTAACTGCAAACTGATATTCTCCTAGACCTAAAAAAATTAAATTTTTACTACTTCTTATGAGAATTTTTATAAAGATTTCTCTAAAAAAATGTTTAATTCTGTATTTCATAGTTTTTCCAAATAATCCCATTATGAAAACATGTGATTGTATATTCTTGGTTAGTTTTATAAATATTAACATTGGAAGCATTGAGAAAGCTGTCTTTTGATTTGTAAAGATTATTTCATCAGTCTTTTTCAACTTTTGATAGTTTTCTTTATTTATTAAATATTGCCCATACAGAGGAAGGTCAGATAATTTGTTCAATATGAAATATATAAAATCGAATGATGACTTCTGTTCATTAAATTCAATAATATCAACATTGTGGTCAGTTTTATCAAAATACTGATATCCATAGAAGAATTCTTTAGCATACTCGTCAGAGGGTAATCTTAATTTTTCTTTACGTCCGGAAATGAAAACATATATTATATTTTTATTATTCATGTATCCTCATTACTTAATAGGATATATGATATATTATTTTTAGCACTCATGAATATTTTAAATAAAATTGAAAAACCTTACGCTATCTTCTTATTTGTTACCTTTTTTACAGCGTCATTATTTGATAGAAGTTTCATTGGTCTGATATTCTTTGGATACAGATTAGGAGAATTAATAGTTGGACTACTCTTACTTCAAGCAATAGTTGTTTTTACACTAAATAAAAACTCAATCAAAACATTCGGTTTTCAAGAACTTATAAATTCCATAAGGACTTACAAATTAATCATATTAACGTTTTTTATTAGTCTTATATACTTTCAGACAAGTTTAACTTCTACCTATACCTACAAAGTTAGTTCGTACATCTGGATATGTTCATTGTTTTTTTTCACGCACTACTTATATAAAAAACCTATTTTTCAAAATAATTATTTTTCTAGATTTGTTTATTTGTATGCATGCATACCTGTAATTCACTATCTATTTTCATCCGGTTATTATCCAAATTTCATTATGGATTTTTTCATAAAATATTCGGACAAATTCACATTCACAAAAGCATCAGACATTATGCTGGTTATGGTTGTCGCAAATATAATGCTTTTCAATATTGATAAATACAAGAATTATTCATTAATTTACTTTTCAATCATTGTACCTCTCCTACTACCTCTTCTACTCGAAATGAGTAGAGGGTCTTTCATAGGGGCTGCATCTTTTTTTATTATGGTCATTATTTTTAACTTTAAATATTTAATAAAATTTCCAAAGTTTGCTTTTATTTTAATCCTTATCTCAGGAGCAGTATTTATACTTTCTACATTCAGGATTAGTGGTATTGACTTTAACTTATCCCAATCCGACGAAATTATAATAGATAGATCTGTTTCAGGAAATATTGCTAAAATTGCGAAAAAGAACGATACAAGAAAAGCTTTCTTTTCTTTTTATATCGAAGATGGAAGAATTGTTTCAAATGATAACACAACCGATTGGAGGCTAGACATTTGGCAAGATGTTATTGATGATTTAAAAATCAAAGATTCAATTATTTCTGGATACGGCTATAACGAAATTATTCCTGTCATGACGGACCCAAGTGCACCAGGAAGGTTAGGCAGAGATGGTCTGAATGAAAATGTACATAGCTATATTTTTAATATATTAGCTAGGGGAGGGGTTGTCCAGCTAATTTTATTCTCTGCTTTTCATCTGAGTTTTATCTATTCTTGGGTAAGAAAAAATAATGATTACAGGTTATTACTTCTGATGGTTCCAGTTTTTTTAAACTCTGCAACAGATATGAACATGGAGGGTGTTCAGTTTCCATTTATTTACTATTCCTTTTTGGGGGTATATTTTAAATTTAATAAAAATCAGCTAAATAAGTCCTCTATTTGAACGTTTTACTAATATAATAACTTATTATGTCAATAGCACTTATTACAGGAATTACAGGACAAGATGGATATTACCTTTCGAAACTACTGTTAGAAAAAGGTTACCAAGTTCACGGCACTGTTAGAAGATCATCAACATTTAACACTTCAAGAATTGAAAATCTGATTGCTGAATATTCACCATCAGGACAATTGAGTCTTCACTATTCAGATTTACTAGATTCAACATCCCTTAACACACTGGTTTCAACAATAAAGCCAGATGAAATATATAATCTTGCTGCACAATCTCATGTAGCTGTTTCATTTGAAAATCCGGTATTTACAACACAAACGGGTACATTAGGCTCTATTGCTCTTCTTGAATCGATTAGAACAGCAGATAAAGAGATTAAGTTCTACCAGGCATCATCTTCCGAGATGTATGGAGGTGCTTCAGAAATCTCATTAAACGAAGACTCACTACTAGATCCAAAGTCTCCATATGCTGCTTCTAAGGTATTCGCCCACAATATAACTAAAATTTACAGAGAATCCTATGACTTATTTTGTGTAAATGGTATTTTATTTAATCACGAATCTCCGCAAAGAGGAGAAACCTTTGTAACAAGAAAAATTTCAAGAGCCGTTGCAAGAATAAGTGTGGGTATTCAAAATAAACTCACCCTAGGAAACTTAGATGCTTCAAGAGACTGGGGATTTGCTGGCGATTACGTTAAAGGCATGTGGATGATGCTTCAACACCACACACCAGATGATTGGGTATTGGCAACAGGAGAAACTTACACGGTTAAGGAGTTTCTAGAAGAAGCTTTTTCTGTTGTTAATTTAGATTGGGATAAATATGTTGAATCTTCAGAAAAATACTACAGACCTAATGAAGTGAACTATCTGTTAGGAGATTCGTCTAAAGCTCAAAATGAACTGGGGTGGAAACCAGAAACCTCTTTCAAAAATCTAGTAAAAATGATGGTTGAAAGTGATATGGAACTTGCTGTGAAGGAAAATGTATTAATTAATGAAGGTCTATTAAAACCTACCTGGAATAACTCAAAATAATTTAAGCAATATTCTCTAAATACCAAGAGTATGTTTTTTTTAATCCATCAACTAGATTTATCTCAGATTTCCATCCCAGATTATTTATTTTTGATGAATCTAGTAACTTTCTTGGATTTCCATCCGGCTTGTCAAGATCTAGTTCGATAGAACCTTCATAATCAATAACTTCTTTGAGTGTTCCAGCTAGGTGTAGTATAGAAATCTCTTCACCACTACCGATATTCAATAGATCGGTTTCAATATTGTTTAAAAGTATAAATTCAATTGCTGATGAGAGGTCATCTACATGTAGAAACTCTCTTAATGGTTTTCCTGATCCCCATATTTGAAATACAGAATCTTTATTTTTCTTAGCGGTATGCATTTTATGCATTAGCCCAGGAATTACATGACTTTCATTTTCTGAAAAATTGTCGTTAGGACCATAGAGATTTGTTGGCATAAGATTTATGATTTTATGATTATATTGCTTACTCATAGATCTGCCTATTTCAATAGCTGAAATTTTTGCCATTGCATATGGTGAATTTGTTGGTTCCAGTTCACCCTTCATAAAACTATCTTCACTAATTGGGTTTTTGGCATCAAGTGGGTAAATGCAGCTACTCCCAAGATTTACAATTTTAATATTGTTATTTTCTATACAAGATTCTAAAATATTCAAATTAATTTTTAAGTTTTCAATTATGAATTCAGTTCGGTAGGTATTATTAGCCAATATACCGCCAACTTTTGCAGCTGCATTAACGATAATGTCTGGATTTACCTCTTTAATAGTTTTACTAGTATCTGAAAAAGAAAATAAGTCGGTATCTTTTCTACTTGACTGAACGACTTCAGTTATAATTTCAGAGTTTTGAAATTTTCTAACTACGGATGACCCGACTAATCCTTTACTACCAAAAATTAAAGCTTTAATATTCCACCTCAGTAAATTCTATTCTAAAAAAAATATAACTTAATACTAATCTAAATTACTTATTTTAAATATACTCTTTAACATGAAACAAGAATGGGATATTAACCTTATTAATGAAATCGACTTTTTCCTCACCTCTCTGAAAGAAGACAGTAATAACTATAAATTTAGGCCTGCATTAGAGGGATTAACAGATTATGGGGTTTCTTTAGATCTTGGGTTTAGCTGTTATGCGCTTAAATGTTATTACATGCTTGGACTGTGGGAAAAATTAGACAACAAAGTTCAAAATGAGTGGAAAGAATATATTAACAATTTCCAACTTAACGCTAAAGATTTGCCTGAAAGTTCTTATATTGATCCACAAATTGTAAAACATTATATCTCTAGAACTCAAAAATATTCTGTTAAGAATGTAATTAAAAATTTACTTTATTTCTTTAACATCAGGTCAATAAGAACTTCCTCACAATACTACAAGGACTCAATTAGGGCAGAGACCAAACAGGCAATTTCGACCTTATTTCAAGTAGGCTTTCAGAATAAAAAAAAATATACTGATTTTCCTAAAACACACCAAAGTATCGAAGAATATTTAAACTCACTTGACTGGAAGAAGCCCTGGAATGCTGGGGCACAATTCTCAGCCCTATGTGTATTTACTTCAACCCAGCTAGATGCGGAGTTAAAAAAAGAAAATGAATCATTTTTATATGACTATTTACAAGAGGTTCTGGATCAAGAATCTGGCTTTTATTACCAGGGTCATGATATTGATGAAAATGAAAAGATTAATGGTGCAATGAAAGTTATTTCAGGATTAGATTGGATTAACAGACCAATACATTATCCTGAAAAAATTATTGACTATTGTTTAAATGTTAAACCCGGAAGTGAGGGGTGCGACTTAGTTGACTTGGTATATGTGCTTTACAAAACATGCTCTCAATCTAATTATAAAAAAGAAGAAGTAAAAAACTTTATGAACGACATAAAATTAATAATCCAAAAGAATTATCACCCGGAAAAAGGTGGTTTCTCATATTTTCAATCCAAGAGTCAAACACATTATTATGGCTTAAACATATCTTTAGGCAAAAATACCCCAGACCTACATGGGACAACTCTTCTATTGTGGGCATTAACAATGATTGATCACATTAATGGAAATACACGATTTAAAATAATTAAGCCCTAGTAATTAGTAACAATCAATTAATCTAGTAGTTATTATGTTTAAAAGTCAAGACATCCTTAATAGTTATAACTTTGCAAGACAATCTGATGTTGTATTCAGTGAAATTGTAACAAAAACACAATTCCAAACTTTAAATCTTAAAAATGTGGAAATAATAGATGAAAATGAAAGATTAATTTTTTATAAGTTAACAGAATTAACTTTAAAAGAAAACGATATAATTTTTTGTAATACAGATGTAGTCAAAAACTTATTTAAATTGCTAAGCAAAATTAAAAATTTAAAAAATATAAAAATAATAACTAATCAAACAGACACCCTTATTGATAAGGCTCTTTATGATCTGAAACCAGCCTGTGTGAATTCTTGGTACTCTATCAATGTAGGCTACGTTGCTGAAGATTTAATCCCAATACCGCTTGGCTTATCAAACGACTATTCACCAAAAAATATATTAGTTAACGATATAAAGTTTAACGGATTGAATAAAAACTCTAAAAATTTTTTATATTTGAATTTTTCAAGAAATACAAATTTTAGTGAAAGAAGTGGTTTGTATAATAATTATGAAAAAAAAGAATGGACTGTTGTAAACAATCCAGGACTTCGAATGGATGATTATCAAAGTTCAGTTGAAAAATATAGATACATTTTGTGTCCATGGGGTAATGGAGTAGATACTCATCGTGTGTGGGAAACTCTTTATAGCGGCAATATACCTGTTACTAAAAAACACCATACATTCTCAACATCAAAAGGTCTACCTATACTCTTCATACCTGAGTATGAAGACATAACATTGGAAAATCTTACAACTTTTTATGACAATATTAAAGGTGATAAAAATATGTATGAAAAACTTGATATCAACTTTTGGATTGAAGATATTAAAAAATTCAGAATTGAATCTGAAAAATCAGAAAAAATTCGAGAATCATTGATAGAAACCAAAAAATTTATTTTTTTGCATCAAACTAAATCTAAGTTTTTTAGTAGATTGAAAAAGGTTAAATATTATTTAAGGAAAATAAGGAAAATTAAAAAACTAATTAATTCATGAAAAATACTATATATAACTTGAAAAGATTTAAAGATAACAAAATTATCATACACCATCATCTAGGACTTGGAGACACGATTATTTGTAATGGGTTGGTAAATTACCTCACTTCAGAGAAAAATTTGACTTGTTACCTTCCTGTAAAAGAACATTACCTCAAAATGATAGAATTTCTATATAGGGATAATAAAAATATAGTGTTATTTCCTGTAAAGAATGAAACAAGAGATCAAGATGTCGAAGATTTCTCTTCTTCTAATAAAGTAAAAATTCTAAAAATAGGCTTCAAAAAAGTAAAGAGGGATAATTTTAATACTTATTTTTACAAACAACTAAACATCCCTTATGAGTATTCATTTAATTATTTCTATATCCCAACTGATAAAGTAAAAGAGCAGCAGTTAAAAAAACATTTATTTGAGTTTTATAATATAAAATCTAAAAAATATATATTAGTCCACAGTGAATCCTCGTATCAACAATATGACTTAAACATTGAAAGCGACTTAGATAAAATTTTGATCGATAAGGAATCAGATTTACACAATAATTTATTTTTATATAAAGATCTTATATCTAATGCAACAGAGATTCATTGTATTAATGGTAGTTTTTTGCATCTTGTAGAAAGAATAGATACTGATGCAAAGCTTTATTATCACCATCTCCGTAAAAACAATATTCAACTCAAAGAAAACTGGAATTGGATTACTTATGATAAGTAAACTTAAAAATTCAGATAAGGTTAAAAGGCTATCAAATATACTTGGAAATATTCCAAAATACACCTACGATTATCTGTTAATCTTTTTTGGAATATTTATTAATATTGCAAAGTATCGTAAATCCTATATAGAACAGCTCAACATTGTAACAGGGACTGATAGTTTATTTTATTCCAGTCTTCTGCAATTAATAGAGAATATTAAGAAATATGAAAAAGATTCCAATTTAATTGTTTATGATCTTGGTTTAAACAACGATCAATTAGAAGAACTGAGAAGTAAACATAAAAAATTACAGATTAAAAAATTCAATTTTGAAGATTACCCAAAATTTATAAGCATGAGAGACGAACACAATAAACTTGGACATTATGCATGGAAGAGCATAATTCTTAAAAAAGAAATTATTGAAAATAAAGATCCAGTAATCTGGTTTGATACAGGCAACATAATTACAAAAAAACTTACTTTCGTACGAATAGTTATTTCGGCATATGGTTTTTATTCACCATTAAGTGATGGAACAATTAAAAAATGGACACACCAAGGCTTAATTGATTTATTGGAAGCAAATTCATCAATAACCAATAAAAGGAATTTAACAGGGGGAATAGTGGGAGTTAACAAATCTTTTCCTAAAGCTATTTCTTTGGTAAGTAAATGGGAAGATTATTGCAAAAAAGAAAACTTCATTGCTCCAAAAGGAAGCAGTAGAGATAATCATCGACAAGATCAATCATTATTATCAATTCTTAAATATCAGAGTAAGGTAATAACACCTAAAATGAAAAAAAACTTCGGCCTATTGGTGAACCAGAACCCTGGTACTAAAATATATCTAAGCGATTCCAAGCTTTCTGAAAAAAGATTAATTAAATCAGAGTGGTTAAGAAATAATTTTACAATAACCACAAATACAATAAAACAAAGTCACATAGTTTGGGTACTTGATCTAAATGACATCTCTAGAATACCAAAAAAAATATTAAAAAATAAAATGTTAATTTTTGTATTTTTTGAATCGGATCATTTAGAAGATAAAGATTTAAATAACATTGTCAGTTTTTTTAAAAAAAATGACATCATTTATTTACATGAAAATAACGACAGAAAGGAATATTACAAAAATTTTAACAAAAAATTTGTTTGTAAACCATATAGTGATCAAAAAGATCTTGAGTCAATGATTAAAAAAGACATTCAGCAATTTTAACTATATTTTTTTCCATCGCCATGTGTCCCATCATAATAAAAAAGCGGTTCATCAATATATAGCAAATCTGTCAGTTGCAGCAAACTAAGCCAAAAGTCATAATCTGCATTTTTTGGGAGACCCCTAAAACCCCCTGCAATATTAAATATTTTTTTATCAATAACAACACTCGACTTTATAACGCAATTGTGAACTTTTAAAAAATCATAATTCCAATATTTTGGAAATTTACCAGATTTAAGATATTGTGTTTTTTTATACTTTTTCTTTAAGACGCTAAAGAAATGTTCTTGATTATAAAGTTTGTATTCAGATGTATTATCAAAGACTCCTTCTCCAAAATATCCTTCAGTCGACGAAAATTTAAAGTCCATCTCAAGCATATAATTTATTTGTATTTCCAATTTTGTGGGTAGCCAGTAGTCATCATCATCTAGCAACGCAATAAATTGACCGTTTGAATTCTCAACTCCGATATTTATTAAAGCTTGTCTTGATCCAGTCCAAGCAGGAAATTCCTTTTTTTTAATATCTATTTTCTTTACAAATTCAGGAAAATTGTAATCGTAATACTCTTTTTCATTAGAGTCATCATTGATTAATATAAGTTCATAATTCTTATAGGTCTGATTTTCAATACTTCTAATAGCGTTTAGCAAATATTGGAACCTATCAAAAGAATGTATTATTACACTTACAAGTGGTTCATTGTTATTTTTCATATATTAATAATTAACTCTTTCCCAATTTTTATCTACTAGTTTTTCATTATAGTTTCTCGACTGAAACCAAGGATCTGGATAAGTAACTATCGACTCACTATTTTTTCCAAAGTAAGCGGCAATTAGTGAAAATGTACTGTTTGCAATAATAAAATGTTTGTTCTGTAACATTAAGCAAAATGTATCAATTGTATCTTGGGGACTATCTGAAGATGACAGGATTTCCTCAGCGCTGTTAAAAATTGATTGTTTTTTACACCAATTTATATCATCTGTGTAGATTGTAAATCTAGAGCTTCCGGCTTTTCTTTTTACAAAATTTATGGCTTTTTCATAATATAAGATTGGTAATTCTTCATTAAATTTTAAATAATCACTTCTTCTAACATGAATTAGAGTATTTTCACTTTTATGGCCAGTAAGTGCTTTTTTGATTTTAGCATTCTTACTCAATGACCTAATTAAATGATCTCGAACATTATCTAGAATATTTAAGTCCTGCCAGTGACCTATTAAATAGTTCTTTTCTTTTAGTGAATCAAGGTTAAATGTTTTATCACCCATAAGAGAAAAGGTCTTGCTGTTCAAAAATCTATTTAGGAAAGGAGATTTTCGTGCCTCTCTGCGTATGTGGTAATTGAAATAATGTAAATTTTGAATTTCATCTAAGTCAAAATTTTTTACAGGAAGTACTAATTTTCGCGCAGTTAAGTGTTCAGAATTTTCTTTAGAGACTCTTAAGAAGTCACGAGTATTAACTTTTACTTCAATCCCAAGACTTTTTAGATATTGTGCAAAAGCTAATTGGAATACCTGATTCCCAAATCCACCATAAATTTCAACCAAGCATTGTGTATTTTGATAACTGATAAACTAATTATATATTAAAAAGTTATATATTTTAAAAATTAATAATCAAAAG
>Ga0209425_10001362_pt1 | contig 28566 bp, 29 predicted proteins | sample COG_05_FD_184749 | JGI IMG/M metagenome (GOLD analysis project Ga0209425, IMG submission 184749) | Pelagic Microbial community sample from North Sea - COGITO 998_met_05 (SPAdes) (version 2) | ecosystem: Environmental > Aquatic > Marine > Neritic zone/Coastal water | place: Helgoland, sampling...
AAAGGGGAATTTGAAATATTTTAATAACAAATATTCGGCATTTGATATAAAAATAAGAGATATTACAAACAATGACGATACTAGTGAAATGTATTTACCACTTGTGTTAAGAGAAGGTATTAATGTATTTCAAAACGACCAAGAAAAAAAATATATAACTGAAAATAATTATGATTTTTTAGAAGAAACAGGCGCGATGAAGGTGTTTTCTTATAATGATATGTTTCTAAGACCTCCATTGGTCTCTAAATGTGAATATGATTTTTTGAGTGGCACCGCTGGAAGTTATACACCCTTAAGATATAATTTAACATATCGAAATTATTTTTATGTTACTCAGGGCTCAATAAACGTAAAATTGATTCCACCTAATGCTGGTAAATATTTACAAGAGAAAAAAGATTATGATAATTTCGAATTTAAATCACCAATTAATCCTTGGGAAGTCCAAGAAAAACATAAAAACGAATTTGACAAAGTCAAAGCTTTAGACGTAGAGCTAAAAGAAGGGATGATATTATATGTTCCCCCTTATTGGTGGTATAGTATTCATTATACTAAGATGTCTAGTGTATGCACTTTTAAATATGGAACTTTTATGAATACTTTATCAATTTTACCTGAATTATCAATGTATCTTTTACAAGGACAAAATATTAAAAGAGAAATTGCACCAAAATTAAATACTAAAACAAAAAATAATGAATTGGGAGAGAAAAACATACATAATTTAGAAAAAATATTAAAAGGCAATAAAGCTAATCTGGATAACAAGGATAAGACCTAAACCACTATTAAATTGAATAAAATATATTTATAAATATTTTATTAAATATATTTACAAGCATGAATTTTAAAGTAAAAGTCGAAGATCGACAATATTCAACCTTTGAATACCTAGACACAAAGACTTTAAGGAAATCAGATCATGTATTCGATAAATCCCCCCTTGAAATGAAATTGTTTAATCAAGACATTATAGATGAAGATTATAATGTATTACACTCATCTGTTAGAGCAATGAGGTTTATACCAGGTGTTCTAATATTAAGCGATGGAAAAACATATGGCAGATCAGGTGGAATGGTTACAAGACCCTATTTCTATTATAGGTGTATTCCTGACGACAGACGCCTCCCTGAATTCTTAGTTTCATTCAGAATAAAAGATGATTTTTCAAAATATACAGTTAATAAGTATATAGTATTCCGTTTTAAAGATTGGGTTCAAAAGCATCCAGTAGCAACGTGTGAAAATTCATTAGGAAATGTAACCGAATTGCCTAATTTTTATGAATATCAATTATACTGTAAAAGTTTATATGCCTCTATTCAATTGTTTAAAAAAGATACGTACAGAAAATTAAAAGAAGAAAATATAGAAACCTATATTGGTATGATATTTTGGAAAAACGAAATAGAAGACAGAACCGATAAACATATTTATAGCATCGACCCTACTAACAGCAAAGATTTCGACGATGCCTTTGGTATTCAAATGTGTAATGATAAAGATTATTATATTTTAAGCATTTACATTTCTAATGTATCTTTCTGGTTAGATGTATTAGATTTGTGGGAAAGTTTTTCAAAAAGAATTTCTACCATTTATTTGCCTGATAGAAAAAGGCCTATGTTACCAACCATATTGTCCGATGCTATTTGTAGCTTGGTAGAAGGAGAAAAAAAATTCGCATTTACATTGGATTTGCATATAAATAAAGAACGAGAAGAGATTGTAAAGTACAATTTTGTCAATACTATGATAAATGTAAAAAAAAATTATCGCTATGATACAAACGAATTAGACAATCCAGATGTAAAACTCGCTTTCTTATCTGTAAAAAATCTCAATAAATATTATAAATATGTCGATAGAATAGAAAATACACACGATATGATTGCTTATATGATGATTATGATGAATTATTATTGTGCCAGATTTTTAAAAATGGAAAAAACTGGATTATTTCGCTCTGCTAAAATCAACCAAGCTTATGACCCACCAGAACATGTGCCGCAAGAAATAAATAAATTTTTAAAATTATGGCATAGTTTTGGAGGACAATATTGCGATTACAAGAATTTTGAAAGCCACGATTTGCTAGAGTTAGATGCTTACGTTCATATTACTAGCCCCATTAGAAGATTGCCCGATTTATTGAATATCATTATAATTCAAGATAAAATGGGATTGGTAAGCTTGAAAGGTAACAGAAAGACATTCTTGGAGGGTTGGATGAAACCTGAATCAATCGAATATATTAACCAAACGATGAGATCAATACGTCGCGTCCAAAACGATTGTAATTTATTAGATTTATGTTCGAAAGACGATACTATAAAAGATAAGGTATTTGAAGCATTTGTATTTGATAAGATAGTCAGGAACGACGCACTGTATCAGTATATGGTATTTATGCCAGAATTTAAAATGACTAATAGATTTACAAGTAGGCACGATATTGAATTGTATAGCAAACAAAATTTTAAAGTATATGTGTTTATGGATGAGATACGATTGAAACAAAAAATTAGAATTGAAATACAGTTGGAAGAATGAAAATAAATTAGAAAAATTTTTTAATTTATTGGCATAAAACGCCTGTCCCCTTAAATCTATTTCATGTTGAGCGGTTAACCGCAAAAAATTGATTTAAAAAAAAACCTATCAAATTAAACTACAACACAAGATGAGTTCAGTAAAAAGATTTGATGATGCTTCTATTAGCGGTATGCTAAAAGTTTATCGATCCTATGGATTTTCCACAAAGGATTGCCTGCGCGAATTGATTGATAATGTATTAGACAGTCAGGCTAATACAGTGCATATTAATTTTAGAAAATGGGGTAATAAACATTATTTGCTTACCTATGGAAATGGGAAAGGATTGACAAAAGAGGCTTTGACAACCATTCAACAATTATGTTCTTGGAAAAATTCAAGCACGAATATTGGAAGATATGGACACGGTTATGCTGTCAGTCGTTCTGTTCTTTCGAAGAATGAAGGTATAACAACTATGTTGTCTTGTCATACCGATTTGACAGAACAAGAGAAAGAAGACCCTTTTAGTTCTGGTAAGTATGCTCAAATTAAGATTGATATGGAACAAAGTATCCTCCAGAATAGAATAGTAAAAGAAGCAAGCGATGAAATTAGTAGGTCAAATGAAAAAGTTTGGAATGAGTATGCTGTTCAACCTTATGAAACGGGAACTATTCTTCAAATTGAAATACCAGAAAGCACTTACGATATTCTTCAAAGTGATTTTTCAAGTAGTTCTCCTAAAAAAAATAGTAGACTTGAAATGAGTAGAAATAACAGCCTTATATTAAAAAATGGTATTACTATTAATTTTAATGGTATACATATTAAACCATTGCCTTTTCCAAATAAAGACGAATGTTATAAAAGAGTTTTACAAATAGATGATTGTAAAATAGATGATGAAGCATTTCCTCCAAAAGCAATAACAAAATGTGATGAAATTTTGATATATCAAAAAGATGAAAATGGAAATGAAATAGAACACTCTGCGATTTATAAGGGTAGACGAAATAGAGGCATTGCTAAAATTAGTGATTTAAATAATGTTTCTAACCGCACAAATATTGCGGAAGTCACGTCAATGATGATCCCTGATGTAAAGAAATATTTTATCAATAATTCAGCGTTTTGGGATGAGTTAGGTATTCAATGGAGGGATGAAAAAGGAAATATTAACCAAAATTTACAACAATTGATTATTAATGACCTCATAATTCGCAACAATAAGTTCAGTAAAATAGATCCTGATACAGAAAGACTTTCTGGAAATAAGGATAAATATCGTTGTAGGAAAGATGTAATTAATATTATCAAATTAAATCCAGATATTGAAGAATCTAAAAAAAATGATATTGATATGATATTTGGTATTAATATTAATAAAGGGCAGGTTTATAGGAGAGACCTAAAAAAAAATTTGGAGATGGTTTTCGCTTCTATAAAAACACTCGAAAATTCAAAGCACTTTATGGATGAATTAATTAAAGACAGTATTGTAAAATCAAAAAAACCAGAAGTAGTTGTTGATACAAGCAGCTCTGAAGTTTCAACAGACGAAGAAACTGAAGAAGTTGAGACTGAAGGGACGGCAGCTATTGAAGATCAAGAAAACGAGGATATACAAAAAGCGTTGGAAAATTCAAAGCAAGATGATGAAGAAAAAGAGCAAAAAGCAGATGCTATTCAATCAGCTATTGTTAATAATGGCGAAGAATTTAACGATGAAGAAAAGGAAGAAGAGGAAGAAGAGGAAGAAGAGGAAGAAGAGGAAGAAGAGGAAGGAGAAGAAGGAGAAGAAGAGGAAGGAGAAGTTGATGATAATGTAGAAGAGCTACTAAATACTTCACCAATAAGTGTACCGCGAAGTAATACTACAGCATCAAGGGGAATTTCTCGCGATGTTGCTATTACAAAACTTGATTGGATTAGAAATAATTTGTCAAATGAAGATAAAGAAATACACCTTATAGGTTTAACAAGAGTTAGAAATGAACTTTTCGCACATATTCTAGGCAATAATGCGAGCATTAATCATTTCTTAAGAAATATATGCCCTAACACGTTTGATGCTGTTGTTCAAGGTATAACGAATTATTATCAAAATCAATACGATTCTACAACAGTAGTTTCAGGTGGAACCATTATTTCTCAAATATATGATAGTAATAATGATAATTAAATAAATAAATTAAAAAACTTTTTTAATATATTTATTCCTCAGGTAAACTATCTAAAATATTTTTTACAGCCGTCCAGTTTTCATTCATATTATCTTTAAGAGTTTCTAGTTCTTCTTCAACTATACCTGCGCTTCTAGACCTTACCAATACGCAAAATGATAGCGCGAATTCAATAGTATTTATTACCAATGGTGGGTATTCATAAGTTTTTTTAACATCGCCAGCCATTTTGTTTAATAATGCAATTGGAACAAGTTCTCCAATTAAACCATAAGCTCTTAACACGCGAATAGCGAATTCAGCGGGGTCAAGGTATTGGTTTTCATCTAATGTAGTTGAATATTCATCCAACATCCTAGAGAATTCTGGAATGTTAAATGTATAGTCGGAAGAATTTACGCAATTAATATTAGCTACTTGGATTGTCATTGTTGTGTTGAATTAAAAAATGTTTATATTTTTAATTCAATTTATTTGACTAATAGTTTGATATTTCTTATTTAATCTATTTCATTTCGTGACATCTTTTATGTAAAATATCACAATTGCTTAATATAGTTTTACCACCTTTTACCCATTCTATTATATGATCTGCATGTGCGGGTTGATGGGGTTCAATTTTATTTTCACACAAAGTACAAATTCCATTTTGCATTTTTAATTTTTGTTTTTTCTGATTTTGTGAAAAAAACCTATTATTTTCTGGATTATTCATATCTAGCTCTTTATCTAATAATGTATCAATATTTATAATGAGTATTTTTTGAAATTTTGAATTCCTTGAACTACAACCAAGTTTTTTTTGCAACTCAACCGGATCTTCCATAAATATTTCGCTTTTTAATATTTTTAATAAGTTTTTACGATGACGATTATATCTATTACTCGAAAAATTTGTTTTATTTCCAATTCTTGCTACAGTTATAAAATTTTCAATTTTCCATCCTTTTTTGATGAAAATTTTTTTATCCATAAAATCATCTAAAACAGTTAACATAAAGTTAAGCTTCTTTTTAATATTATTTTCATTTACTTTGGCATATTCAATAATATCTTTTTCTTGAGAACCTATTTTATCTCTCCAATACTGTACAAGAGTTTCAGTAGAGGTGCAACATTTTGGCCATGGATTCGTATCCAATTCAGCAAAAACTAACAACTTGTTAATTTCTTGGGTCAAAGCTTCTCTTTTATTATTGCGATTACTGTAATAATTTGTCCTTGAAAATAAATTACTATATTGTGTTTCATATCCTTTAAATATTCTATTAATTGGCATAAATAATGTTTTCCATAGTTCGTACTGAGTATGTTTTTGTGAAGAATTGTTTAAAATAAAATTCATTTGTTTTAGTTTATTTTTATCACTTTCATAATTAGATGGTAATGTATTAACTGAAAATTTATAATTTTTTATTAATAATTTATCATCAGAATTTAAATCTTCAAATGATTTTTTATCATACTCCACCGGATCTAATTCGAGTAAATGTTTTCCGACAATTTTAAATCCATTATCATAAAAACTCAATATAGTTTTTAATCGGTGTTGTCCATCTAATACGGAAGAGGTTTCGCCATTTTCAGAATAAATAAACCATAAAGGGTTCATTCTTCTACCCAACATTACCGTTTCTACTAATCTTGTTTTCATGGCTGGATTCCAGGCATTAAAATGTCTATTCCATTCGGGGCTTATATTAATGTAACCACCATGATGCTCACCTTTCTTTTCGTCACATCTCAATTCAATTTGCCGAACAGTGACATCTTCAGTATTTTCCTTTTGCATACTACGAGTTTGCATAATTATAAAAAAGTATATCGAAATCTTTTTAAATAGTTAATTTAAATGTATAGATCTATGATGAGAGAATAGATAGATCTACAAAACATTTTTTTGAATAAAAAATATATATTTAAATAGATTTATTAAGTAATTAACCGAACATACTACGCATTCTACCGTAATCTCCACCAGCTTGTGCCATCATATAGTTTGCCGCTTTATTTGCTCCTTTTTTTGCCATAACATCCAATGCTTTTTTATTGTTGTCGTTCATCGCTTCGCCGAATTGTGTTTGTTGATAGCTTTTTGCAAAGTTTTTTCCCTCTTCAAGTTCATCTAATTGGAAAGACTTCACCGTTTTGTAAAAAGGACTACCCTTACCCGTGCGTGGATCGCCAGCATATTTAGATTCATCATCTTGTAAATCGTCTTGGACGGCTTGTGCTGTGGCAACAGGCAACTCTTTAATTTTACCTTGAATAACGCGCATCATATAACCATAACCGCTGCTGTCCCAATCATACTCTAATACTTTATTACTGACAATTTCAATAGCTTCTCCTTCTTCCTGTGTCCACCATTCGGTAGTTGTCCACATAAAGCAACATTCAGGGTCTGGACCTTTCGTAAATGCACTGTATATGGCATCAAACTTTGGATGAGATTCAATAAATCTCATTATTTTTTCACTGTCATGCTTGGATTTTTGTTCGAAACTCATATTGTATATTGAATAAAAATAATGTAATTTACATAATTCAATTTTTGTAATTCTTGGTTTTAGTGGGGTCATTTGGTATAACAGTTCGTATTTTATATTTGTTTTCATATACGTGAATTGCTTTAATATTAGAAAAGGGTTTTACTTTACTTTTTCTATTTTTAGGCTTGGAAAGCGCATATCCGAAACAAGACATCATATATAATAATAAAAAAATTATATTTAAATGTTAATTTTATAGGAATAGAGTTTTGTATTCAGAATAACGACTTTGATATAAATTAAAAGCTTTGAAATGCTGCATATTGTCAATATCAGTAAAATGTTTACTACAATAAAGATAAATATCCATCCATCGTTTGTTGGTAACTTCTGGCGCGGTATGCATAATAGTATCTATAATAGACTTTAAATCTCTAGTAATTTGTTCGTCAGATAGGAAATTTTTTCCTATAAGAGTAACAGTTTCTGCTAGGTAGAATGCTTTTGATTGTTCTTTACTTGTCATATTTTATTGTATTGATAAAAAAATTTAAATATTTTTAATCAATTTTACACTCTTCTACACAAACTCAACGCCTTCACTTTCCAAATCTTTTCTCAAATTTTTCCAATTATTTAATACTTCATTCATCAAGTCTTTACTAAAATAATAATCAGCCATAATACTCCAGATCAAACAATCATATTCACTCCATGCTTTATTCATCTCTTGTAAAATCTCATTAATAATTGTTTTATCCTCATTCAGCACTTTAATCAACCATTTGTGCTTTCCACTACCACCCAAAATATCCAATCTTTTACCAATATCTCCTTCATCAATACTTACCAAATACTGCTGTGAATAACCAGAATCACAACCTACAAGAACATTTCTACAATTAAAATCACTACATCTAAAAATTCCCCGGAACACTCCAATTTTAACAAATTCTTTTAACTGGCGTCTAACAGTGGGAAAGGAATGCTTTATTACACCTAATTCCATTGGAACTTTCCAATTACAATGTACTACTTTATTCATAACACAATAAACAACTTTTATTCGCACATTCTTGTTGTCTTCTCCAGTAGTTCCCCAAGAAACCATTTTCCAATTGTCTTTCCAACTTTTTTTACTTTTGTCAGCTTTTTCAATTCTAAAATTACTCGAAACTCTTTTCATTCCTATTTTTCTTAAACCAAACATTTCTTTACAATCATCCAAAACACAATAATCTCTATTATAATTCATGCTTTTTCTACTTTCTTTCCAGATTTTACCATCATATTCAAAACACATAACTTTATTTCCGCAAGTCGTCTCGCTACATAATTTTATTTTATTAACATCAATGTTTTTGACATCAATAAATTTCAAATCTTTTTCCAAGTCATCAAAATTAGGTTTTCCTCTCATTTTTTTAATTCTTTTATATTTTTCGGACCTAATCTGTGTTCTAGTCAGAACGACTTCTGGTTTCTTTTCCGGACCTTCTTCAGCATTAAATGGGTTCAAGTCAATAAGCGTTTTTGCGACTTCTTGTTCTTCTTTCTTTAAATTTACCTTTTTCGCGTTCTTTTTTTTAGAAACAAGACCATGGCCACAATTCAAATTATAATCATCATAATATTTTCTCCATTCCTTTTCTAAAAATTCCGTATCTTCATTTACAATTACACTACCAGCAGTAGCAAAATCTTTTTTGGTTTTTCCCATCTTGCGACCCAAGCTAGTGTGCATATCTATAGCATAATCATCCATTTGCATATAAACATCTCTTTTCTTTAAAAATTCAGCAAAATTAGTATTAAAATTTAATGTAAAATCATTGAGTTTTTGAACCTTTTCTTTTGTTTCTATTCTTGGGTCGGCATATAGTGCTATGTCAATACTAGCAGTCAAGAATATAAATCTTTCTTTTCTATTAATTTTGAAAAATTCTGTCAATCTATATTCCAAACATTTTCTAAAAAGTGCATTTCCACGGATTTCCTTTCTATTAAATAGAAATTCCCAAATCATATAAATATTTTCTTTTCTTCTAAATCGCGTTTTTTCACCTTTATTTTTACCATCAAAAATTTTAAACATCCAATAATACATTTTACTATCTTTTTTCTCGAAACATTTTTTGAAATTTTCAAAATAAAATTTATCAGTTTTCTCTTCAACTATTTCATTTTTAAATCTATAATTCCAGAAAGCTCTGGTATCACTATTTCTTCTTATCATCTTACTATTAACTAACAAATAGCACATCTTGACAAGAAGTTCGCCGTTTTTTCTATTACTTTCAAACTTTTCAACTAATTTTCGCAAAACAATATATCTAGCACATTCATTAAATATCATTTCTTCATCCATCATAACAATCAATCTATTTAATAAATTACTAATAATCCCTTTACACATTTTTTTCTCAATATCAGTGTTGGCTCCCTCTTCAAATCTCCAAATTTCCAGGGCACACCAAATCATTTTTTCATATTCTCTTCTTCGCAAATATTTCTGGAGACCACTCTTAAGCAAGTCTAATTTATACCCATGAAAAGATACACTAGAGAAGCAGGTCCTATACTTCATTTTTCCCCGATTTTCCATTTTTTTTTCTTGTAAATTACTTTTGGATTCTTGATTTATTGAAACAATACTAGTCATTATAATTAAAATAAAAAAAGTTGAATTAAATAATTCAATTTTTTTATATGTGTTTATGTATTTTTATAACGGTTCATCATTTCTTGGGTTTTTATACGAACACTTCTGCTACTATATTTCCCTCCTCTATTTCTACTATTTCTAGTCTTGTCCTTTCCGGTTTTTCTTTTTGAATAGATGTCGTTTGTTTTTGGCATTGTATATTACTAGTTGTAGGCAAATGTTTAAGTTTATTTTGGTTAGTATTTGGGATAATTTCTGGCATAATAAATTTACAAGATATAATATTTAATTCAATTTAACGTGATTAATTACGAGATCTAAAAAGTGGTGGTTGCAACAAGGTGTCTGAAAAGCTTACTAGTTGAGGTTGGTTATATGACCTGCGCAATATCGGCAACCTCGGCTGTGCTAAATCACTGTCGTCGTCGTCATCGTTGTCTACTACAGTAGGCATATTTGAACTAGCTCGTTGAAGTCCTGTAAAGGGGGCATCAATTCCTTGAGACATATTACGTGCCATACTAGATACGGCTCTATAACAGGATTCAATTGCTTGTTCGTTTGAGTTATGAACGGTTATTGATTTTTCAGGGTTAAACCCATACCATCCACCGACCTCTTCAGCGTCCATATTAGCTGCCATTAGAATAGCACGACCACCGTTTTTACGGAATGACAGCATCTTTTCACGGGTTTGTTTCCTACCATTAATGCTCGCATTGTCATCGCCGTCTGTTATGGCGATTAAAACTATCGCAACATCAGGATTTAATTCTCGAACTGAATGTTGTAAAGACGACAAATAATCGTTCTTTTGCTTTTCTAGTTTTTCAACTTCTTCTATAAGAGTATCATTAAAACGCGTACTAGCGCAAGGTCTCAATCCATCGACGATTTCTTGTCGGAGTGGTATATCTTCCGTCAATAAATCGCGGTCTCGCATTATATCGTTGGCGGTATTATCGAATGCTACAAGCGTAACAACCGTTGATTTTTGCGTTTCGATTGCTTGTTTTTGGGCGTCTTGTAGTAGATGTTCTACCATATCATATTGCTTGCCATTGAAAGTATCCATTGAAGCGGAACGGTCTGCTACAATAGTTTTGAAAATTTTTACTGGCATATAGCCGTGACTTCTGGTTCTTGTGATAGTTGTCATTATGAGTTCTTGGGTAATGTGTTGTTATTATGTTTTTTTCAATTCAATTTATCTGTTAAAACCAACTTTTACTTAAAAGTATAAAAAAACAACTGTTATTTTCCTATTAAATAAACAAGAAAGATTTTATTTGAGACCAAGAACAATTCTCCAAGTAGTAGGCTTCATTTTAATAGTTTTATTTACATCATTGAATTCAAGTAAATTATAGTGAGAAACGGCACCACCAACCATGGGCAAATTATTATTATTTCTTAAAATATTATATAATTCTTGAGTATGTCCGTTTGTTGAACTGGTCGCATTATAAAAAATATTAGCTTTCATTTTCACAAAAATAGCAATTGTATCACCTGATTTAAAAGGAAAATTATATTCAACATTATTATTATCATTGCTGAATCTATTTGGCAATTGTCGTTTAATTTGTTGAAACATGGAAACAAGTGGGTTATTTCCATTAGCATACGTATTTGTATTTAAACCGTGTGTTATTTCGAGCCCTATTAATCCAGGTATGTTAGTATTAACTATATTATCTCTTATATCTGTAGGATTTTTAATTAAATCCTTGACATCCGGTCTATCAAAAAAGATAGATGATATATATTGTATAAGAAGGTTAGAAATAGTAGCATCAGTCGTTTTTCTAGAACTATTCAAGAACGTTCTATCATAATGATATAATTTTTGGTTAGATATATCAGCTGACAATTCAGTTTCAAAATTAGTTTTTTCAGTATCATTATATTTAAAGGTATAATTTCCATTTGAATCGACTTTATATTTAAAGTATTTTCCAAATGTGCTTGCTTTGGTTTGTTCGCAATGCATAATAAAGTTAGAACTGGAATCCATTGTAGAATTCGCGCCTACTTGAGAGTCTTGAACTTTGACATCGGAATCTAAATAAACTGGTAAATATAAATTAGCATTTCCACGTAAAATTTTTACTATGTTGTTATTAGCGGATTGTAATGTTCCTGTATTATTAATAGATGTTACTAACAACTGTGTATTATCAACGGTATTGTCGAATAATAGCATTCCATTGGTAGGGATAGTTAAAGCACCATAATATTCGGCAAGAGTAGTTTGGCTAGAAATAACAAGACAAATACCTGCACCAACTGTAATATCTTCACCAATACCCGGTATTTTGTTATCGGTCCACGTAGCTGCATCATGAAAATATTTAATTTCTAATCCAGCATCAGTATCGACCGAAATGGTAGAATTGATATTTAATTGTATTTCTCCTTGTATATCGACAGATTTTCCATATAAATTGCAATTCGCATTTATAAATTTAACACAAGTTGAAGCGGGAACAGTTATTTTGTCATATCCAGCTTGTTGCAACATGTTGCTCCCAATTTCCATAATAATATTTTCAGGAAAAAGGCAATCTTCACCTGCTAAAGGTATTCCATTCGGCCAAATACTCGAATCATTAAATGAATAGATTGGTCTAGTTATACCATCGTTTGTAATTAAAATGGTTGAATTTGTATTTAATTCTATAACACCATTCATTTGTATTGTTTTTGATACAAATTGAATATTGTCGCTTATGAATTTTATAAGTGTGTCTTTTGGCACAGTTACATCACTGTAGCCCAACGCGTGTAGCATATCAGCATCGATTTCCATAATAATATCATCCGGAAATGTAAAGGAACCTGAGTCAGGAATACCATTCGGCCAAATACTAGCGTTGTTAAATGAATATATTGCTCTATTGTCGACAGCACTTTTTGCAATTAAAATAGTAGAATTCGTATTTAATTCTATAGTGCCATTCATTTGTAAAGTCTTCGCTATTAATTGAATATTATCACTTATAAATTTTATAATAGAGTTGTTTGGCACAATAATATCACTATAACCCAATAAACGTAACATATTCGTATCAATCTTTATAGTGGTATTGGATGGAGTAGTGAAATCGCTGCCAGTTAAGGGTATTCCGTTGTTTCCCCAAGCATTTACATCATTAAAAAAGTATTCAGACATTATTAATATATGGTTGTATAAAATTATAAATATAAGGACTTGTTGGTCATAATTGATTTTAATGTTAATTTTGGTATTTCCTTCATTTTTTCAACCAGAGACAAATTTTCTAATAAGATTGCCGCTTTTTCAATTTCTTTCGCAATAGTATTTATCTTCAACACTGCCTTTATAAAATCTCCTAAAAATATTCCCCAATATCTAAGTTCTTTAAATACTAAAGAACACTCTTTCTCGTTCGTACATTTGGACCACTTATTGACGATTTCACAAATATTATATTGAATGTTGTAATGGTCTACATTATTAAACAAGTTGATTTCGACATCTTTCCAATATCTTAATGTTCCCGTAAGTTTTTTCAGCAATACCTTTGACTTATCTGTTATATCCAGAATTTTAAAATCATTCACTTTATTTTCATCTGAAAGCCTGATATTTGTAAATATACTAAATATGACAACAAATTCTTCTGGTGTTAATTTTTCTACAAAACTTTCTTGTCTAATAATAAAATCAGCAACTGCGATTGATGGTATTTCTTGTAGACAAATTGCGATTTTTCCTTTATTGGTAAGTTCTAAATTTTCATCGATAAATAAATCGTCGCTCAATCTATTTTTGATGTCAGAAATTCGTTCTTTTTCTTTATCAAATAAACCTCCCGCCATTCCATAGCTCTTTCCAATATGTTCTGAGATGTCATTTTTATTATAAATTTGGCGCAATACATAATTTGAATTGATTTCAAGCTTTGATTGTTGAGAGATAAATCCGCCATCCACAATGTGTCCATATTCAGTTGCGTTCAAATATTCTTTTCCAAATCGAAATAAATTAATAAGGTGATAGTTCTTTCCTTTTGTATCAATTCCTCTTCTACCGGCTCTTCCTGCTGCTTGAGTATATTCGGAGCTGGTTAAATTTCGGAAACCTTTATCCGAATACTTTTGAAATGCGGTGAACACACAAGTTTTTACAGGCATATTAAGTCCAACCGCAAATGTTTCTGTCGAAATTAGCAATGGAATCTTTTTATTTGCGAATAGTATTTCTACCATTTCTTTATATACCTGTAAAACGCCCGAGTGATGGACGGCGACACCTTTTTCAAGTCTTTTAATTATTTTAAAGAATTCAATGGTATTTGTATATTCCTGCCAATTAGAAAGTTTTTTTTGCAATATACTTATTGCCTCTTTTTTTATAGTATGAACGGCGCTTGAACCAGATGGAAATAAAGATTCTTTTATAGAATCTGCCAATTTATAACATCCTGCCCGGGAATACACATATATAATTGCGGGTAATTCTTCTTTTTCTTTCAAATATTTTGCTACTTCGTTGATAATATATTCTTTTTTCATATAAATATTATGTTTTTTAAGAATTTTTTTAAATCGTATGAGTTTATGAACGTTTTTTTCGTGATATTCTTGTTGTATTTTAAGTGGTAATGCTTGTTTTTCAATCATATCTTCAATAAAATCTTTTTCTTCCGGTGAAAATTTTCTAATATTCGAATTATTATTCAAAAATACTAAACTATAATGTTCTAATGGTACAATTCTTTTATAATTCGGACATAAAGATGTTTTTCTATCCGTGACCTTTGAAAGCCAATTACAAAGAACGTCTGGTTTTGCCAATGTAGCAGATAATCCAATAATAGGTACATTATTTGGCAATTTAACAATGGAGTCGTTCCAAGCATCTCCTCGATCTGAAAATAAATAATGAAGTTCATCAAATATGACAGTTGCGCATTCTTTTTCAAAATCCATATTAAAATCCAATAGTTCAGCATTATCTTTTCTATGGAGCAATTGATTTTGTAAACATTCTGTTGTCATCAATAAAACGTTCGCTTCGGGATTATCTTTATTGTCCCCTGTAATCAATCCAAATGAAATGTCTGGAAATTTATTTTTCCAAGAATTACATTTTTCGTTGGTCAATGCTTTGATAGGTGAACAATAAATAACTCGCTTGCCTTGTTTTACGTAATGTAAAATAGCTGCCTCCGCGGCCACTGTTTTGCCAGAGCCAGTATATGCTGTAAGAACCGTGTTATGTCCTTCAATCATTTTGTATATGGCCCATTTTTGAAAGTTTGACAACTCAAACGGAAATTCTGTGAAAAGTTCGCTGTTTAATTCGCGGGGGAATTCCCCGTCGCAAGTTTCGAACATAGCTTGTGTTAATTCCATATTTGTATATAATTGAATTAAAAAAGTTATTTTTAATTCAATTAATTTTTCAATAGGTGTGAATTCTTCCAATTTATTAGCATTTTCTAGACAATCTCATATGTTTTAGTCTTTTTAATGATTTTTCAGAACGTGTTAGTTCGTAAAAATGGATTGATAAAAACAAAAGATATAAAGGAAAACCAGATAGAATTTTAAAGATAGGCCGTTTATATCCATATTTTTTCTCATATAAGTCGCACATTTTCCAAGTATAACTCGTTAAACCGACCATAACTATAGTTGGAATAAAGGCTTTAACTAATTCGATATATGGTCTGTAAGACATTAAAAAATAATATAAAAATATATTTATATGGTTTATTAATATGTTAAAACGATTTTGTAGAAGATTTTCTTGTTATAATGTAAATATGGATATTCCTATTGATTGGAACGAGATAGATTCAAACGTAAAAGAATTTAGTTTTGAAGGAGAAACAAAAATCGCAAAAGTGGTAAGCGTGTATGATGGCGATACCGTAAAAGTTGTATTCCCTGTGTTAAGAAAATTATTTAAATTTAATTGTAGAATTTCAGGCGTTGATACTCCTGAAATTAGAACTAGAGATAAAGTTGAAAAAGAACACGGACTTTTTGTAAGAGACCAACTTCGTAAAAAAATATTAAATAAAGTAGTAACAATCAAATGCGGAGATTTTGATAAATATGGGCGATTGTTGATAGATATTAAAGAACGGGGTGCGCTTACAGAAGAAACTGTAAGTGAATGGTTAATTAACAAAGATTATGCGTTTGCTTATGATGGTGGAACAAAGAAATCTTGGGGAGAATATTTGAAAGAAAAATCTATAACAAAATGATAATATTTAGTAATCTAAAATATTATTATATATTATACAATGTCTGAAAAATCAATAGCGATGGTGGAGTTTACAGGTGCCGATGCGTTGGGACGAGACCCGTCCAAATATAAAGCTAAGCTTGAAGAAATAAAGAAAGCCGAGACAAAAAAAATATTTGATATGTTAAAAGAACAACTAAAAGAATTGGAAGAGGGATTGAAAGCCACCAATACCGAATATAACAAATTAAGTCAAGAATTCAAGAAGTCAAATAAAGTACCACACGAGCAAGATATTGCAGCAATTGAAGCCCACATAAAAAACCTAAAAAAGAGAATGAAGGACGGGAATATACAAAAAGAAATAGACGATTTATTTGATACTATCCTTGGCGGAGGGAAAAGAAGAACTAGAAGACGTAAAAAAAAGAAAAAAAGAAGAACAAAAAGAGCAGGAGCTTGGAGCGAAAGAGGTTTGACTAAAAGGGAAATAAATAAAAGAAAAGATTTTTTTAAAGACCCGCTAAAGTATAAAAGCGACCGTAGAAAAAAAATAACTGATATGTTAAACCATCAACTAAAAGAATTGGAAAAGGAATTGAAAGCCACCAATGACGAATATAACAAATTAAGTCAAGAATTCAAGAAGTCAAATAAAAAAAAACACGAGGAAGATATTGCAGCAATTGAAGACCGAATAAAAGAAGTAAAAGCGGAAATGAAAGAGCGCCACAAAGCTGCCGTGGAAAGATTGCTAAAATTCACCGATAAACTAACTATAAGGGCTCCGAATACTAAAGATGTTACAGGACAGGGGGTGTCGTCCCCTCCAGGATACGACTACTTCGTTGACAGGCTTAGTCCACCCACCGTTGGTGGTAAAAAATCAAGGAAGAAAAAGCACAAACGAAGACGGAAAACAAGAAAAAAACGTCGTAGGAAACGACGACGTTAATTAAACAAAGTGTGGGTTCATTAACCTTTGAATACTAAAATATGTAACTGGTTCTTTTTCAGTACCTTTTAAAAGTTTTTTCAAATCACTGTCGGGTAGAATTTCTCTTTTATTTACAGGATTTTGAAGATTTTTTTCTTGGATATATTTAATAATAAATTTAGTTACTTCAGTTCTTGCTGCATCAGACCCTTCGGGTTTATTCATAAATTTACATAATTCAGATGAAATTTTCCCTGGAACAGCAAAACCAGATGGTTTTCGATTGCCTTTCATTTTATTTTTTTTAGCTTCTTTTTCCAGGGCTTTCATTTTTTTATTACAGCTTTTTTCGAGGGATTTAACTTGTTTAATTAAACCGGTAATCTGATTTTTAAATCCAGACAATACATTGAGAACATCGTCGAACGGTTGTTCTTTTTTAGCAGCAGACTTTGAACTATTTTGTTCCATTATATACCTACATTCTTGAAATATCTTTAAATTAATTTTTATATAATAAATATTAATTTAATTATTGAGATTATGAAACTCTAATTATTGGGATTCAGAAGTCGTATTGCTGGACATCTTCCATGAACCATTTTGGCCGTCGTCATCTCTTGGACCACCGCCGCGGGAACGAACCTTTCGTCTTCCACCGCGTTCATTTCGGTCTCCTCGTTCATTGCGGTCTCCTCGCTCTCCGCGATTTCCACCTTCCCAACTTCCACCTTCTCTTTTATTTTGAGTGTTTTCTTTACGCATTGTTGCGCGTGTTTCGCACATTAGCATACCGCTCTTAACACCTGTGATAGACCCTGCTTGGAAAGGATGATCGTCATTATCACTTTTTCGTAGTTCAAATTCTACATATTCCCCTTGAACTAGATATTTATATTGCTCACTTTCCACTTTGATACCCGAATGATGAGCAAAAACATCCTCACCTGAATGTGGACCTTCGAGCACTGTAACAAAACCGAACCCGGCGCGGTTATTGAACCACTTTACGCGACCTTGATAGCGAGTGCCATCGAAAACTGGAGTAACTGACTGTGTGTCTGTCATTATGTACTACATAATCGAGTTCTTTTTATATTGATTTTTATTATAATATATATCTACATCTTGTAAAATATTTAGTTTTCAAAAGTCATTAAAATATTTCCTGTATCCCGCTGAATAAACGTTCTATTGTTACTGACATTTTCATACGTTGTCGTAGCGACTTCATTGTTGTTTCCTCCAATCGAATTCCTTTCAGCTTGTCTTGATGACAAGCTTTCTTGATATGTTTGTATTTCTTCATCCGTCATCTCTTCTAATATTACTTCTTGTATAGGATCAATATAAACCGTTCTCTTATACCATTTACCTGTTACACAACCTGCTAAAAGCATCCATTTATCTTGCGGACAACAACGTCCTATACATTTCTCTGTATCATCGGCATTAAAATTCCATATATATTTATTGTCGAATTTAATGATAAGTTGGCTAGAAATCTCTGGTATTTGAGGAACATACTTCATGTTACAATTGTCAGCTGTTAGGATAATACTTGAACGTGTCATTTTAAATAATTAAATTATTGAATAATCAATTCAATTAATTAGTTAATTATTTAATGTTTTTCTCTCCCAAATGTATTAAGTTCGTTAATAAAATTAATTGTTTTGAAAAAATATAAAAATAAGAATCAAACCACAAGTAATACATAAAACGGTTCCTATTTTAAACCAACTTTCTTGATACCATTTAATAGAGAGATTTGGCATAAGTTCGTGTATTAATGTATAATCATCTGTTTTGTCATTATTGTCTTTACCAAATAAATTCATCATATGAATACCTTTAATTATTATATTTAAATAATAACAAACTATTTAAATATAACAAAATACTTAATTTAATATGGTGAGTTATTTGATTAGAAATAGGATTTCTTTATTGGTTTGTGATATGGCAGGAACCGTGATAAATGAAAATGGCTTGGTATACAAATCATTATATGATACATTAGAAATGCACGGATATACTCCACACGCGAAAGATATTGCCAGCTGGTCTGGCAAAGAAAAAAAACAAGTTTTATATGATGAAATATATAAAAAAATGTTGCCCGTGCAGGGAGGAGAAATCGATATATCTTGGAGAGTAAACGTAGCCGAATCTACTTTAAAAAATATGTTGGAAGATAGATATTTTAATGAAACAAATATTGAACTAATTGATGACAATTTATATGATTTTTTTGCTTGTGCTAGAATAAATGGTATTAGAATCGCGTTAAATACTGGATATTCTAAAGAATTTCAATCACAAATCATAGATCATTTCAAATTAGATTTATATGTAGATGGCTTTATATCAAGTGAAGAAGTAAAGCATGGAAGGCCTTATCCATATATGATTAATAATTTAATGGAAGAATTTGATATTCTACATCCTAAAAATATTGCAAAGGTTGGCGATACAAAAAATGATATGAGAGAAGGCGTGAATGCTTGTTGTGGTATTAAAATTGGAGTTTTATCAGGATTTGAAACAAAAGAAAATTTATTAGAAGCCGGGGCTGATGTTGTTGTAAATAAAATCACTGATTTAAATGATGTCGATGATGTGCCAGTTTTTTTATTATGATGGTTTAATATATAATGGAAGAATTATTGGGAAATGCTAATATTATAGAACTTCAAAAACAAGTATTAAGTGACCCTGCAATGAAACAAACCGTAGAACAAGTATTAAAAAATCCAGAAATGCTTGACCAATTTAAAAATTTTTTTAAAGGAGGCAGAAAACGCAGAAAATCTTATAGAAGAAGAAAAAGAAAAAAAACAAAACGAAAGAGAAAGAGAAACAGAAAAAAAAGAACTCGTCGAAAAAGACGTTAATTTTTGTTTTATATTTTATATGAAACAAAAAAAAAGAAGAGTAACGTTTAATCCTACTATAAAAATAAAAGAATTTAGTAAAGATGATAGAATATGTACAAATTTATTGTCTAACAATAAAAATCTTATAATAATATTTGCTACAATACAATGTTTTTTTATATTATTAATAATATCAAAGTTCAATTTAAAATTATACGATACAGTTTGGTCTTATAGCACCTTAATATCTGCAATGTCAATTATATACTTTCTTATTAACTACAATTATAGCGTAATACGAATGTTACATCCGATATGGGTTCCAATTTCACTTTTTCTTTCTTTATTTTTAACTAATAAATTTTTATTATTGATGTCTTTATGGTTTATTTTGACAGTTCAAATTGCTTGGGGTATATTTGATGGTTGTATTTTAGATGAAAAAAAAAATGAATGGTATGAGTGGATTGGTAAATTTTTAAAAATAGCTGCTTTAATCGTTACAGTTATTTTAACACATTTAATAAATAAATAAATATAAATATAAATATATATTTATTGCAATGGATAATAAACGAAATATACAAGAAAAAATATTAGAGAAACGAAAAATAAAAAAAGAACGAGAGAGATTAGCAGACGAATTGATAAAATATCAAAAAAAAGAAAAAGAAATAAATAAGTGGTTATGGCATAATTGCGACCACGATTTTGTAAAAATAGATAATGGTTGGAGCGATGATTTGTTAAAAAGACAATGTAATATTTGTGGATTATGGCAACATAAATATTTATATACATAAAAAAAGATTGATTAACAATCTCCAAAAACTTAAGTTTTTGATTATTTAATATTATACACATAATTTAAAAGTCTTGAAATGATTGGTCGATTTCCTCCTCATCAGATTCTTCCATTTGATGGGCGTATACTGGTTTGTCATCTGCATCTACCATTTCGGCCTCTGTTTCGCTTGACAACCATCCCACGTGTTTTCCATTTGATCTATCTATAATTTTTCCATAGTCCTCGTCATTTTCATCACGATTATAAATTAAATCACCCCCATCTTCACACCCCATAAATGGAAGATAGTCAAAAGTAGGGCAAAACTTCATGTCGAATGAATAATTTGTAGTTTCTTCATCTGAAAAACTCTCAGCTTGGAGTTCAGTCGCACCATCATCTTCCTCATCAGAAAGATCAATTCCATCCATATCTGCGAATTCTTCTAGTTGTCCCTCATCGATACTTTTAACGACAACCTCGGTGGGTTTCTTTTCAACCGGCGCTTCGACTTTCTTTTCAACAGGCGCTTCGACCTTCGCGATTGTCGCTGCCGCACCTTCTACTAAAAACTTCCCATATTCAATAGCATCTTTTTCATTGTCAAATGTGGTAGACTTAGAATTCGGTGTTTTAGTTGAGACACTCCACGTATCAACCCATTCTTCGCCTGTGTCTTTCAACGCATAATTGGTTTTTCTCCAAACCTTTTCTGTCTTGACATTTCCGTTTTTTTCGATACTTCTAGAAAGTTTGCGATAAAGCCGATGGGGTTTTGTCTTGCTTTTCTTAGCTGTAGATTTTTTAACAACTGACTTTTTAATTAAAGCGTTTGCTTTTAATTGTTGTGCCGCGTTATTCAATGGGGTTGTTACAGGCATCTTAGCTTCTTCCATCTTAGGCCGACCTCGCTTTCCACATTCATCATCCGTATCAACCACGGCAACAACACTTGTGTTTTTAGTAGGCTTGCGTCCTCTAACCGCGCGGGGGACTTCTGAGTTCAATAGTTCAATTCGATTTTCAAGAATTTCGTTGAATTTTTCCTTCATCAACTCGAACGCTTCTTCTTCAGAAGTGGGGTCTTTAAGTACGCATAGACTTTGTTGATGTAAATGTCTCAGCATATTCATTAAATCGTCCAGTAAATCTTCGCCGAAACTACGGGTAAATTCAACGAATAATTTAGAATTCGATCTGGAAATTTGATTGTTAAGCTGTAATAAACTCATTGTAAAGGTTGTTGTCAATTCTTGTGTGTTTTGGGTTTTTGATAAACTGGTTTGCATATTAGGTATAACAATGTTAAATTGCACTTTTTCTTTTCAATTAATATAAAAAAGCTTTCTTGTTATATAATATCTTGAAAAATTGAACTTTATATTTTGACTTGTGTATAATTATACAAGCTAAAATACAAGACCAAAAATACAATTAACTACAAACAAACTCCCTATCAAAATGGCAACTACATTGATTAATACTCGCAAACCAATAATGGTTCAAATCCACGCAAGCTGGAATCAATTTCGCACCACTGATGAAGCTGTTGAGGTGATGCCCATGGGCTGGCGTTTTACTTGGGGGAGGAATACTGATATGATTCCAACAGCTAAAGATTTCCCCGAAAAAGATGCTCCATGGTCTAGTAAGCAAACAGTATTAGAAAGGAATGCGGTTCATGCTAATAAGCTTATTCGCCTATACATATCTCTTAACATAGAGATGGCAGCTCGAATGCGAGTTTGGGAATTCTTCGAAATCTCCGCTGGCGTTGTAGGCAAAATTAAGGAGAAAATAAAACTCCTTAAAAAAGTTACGAGGGTGTTGAAGAAACAACAACAATATGGCATGGATTTAAGTAATGCGACGGATTTATACCTATACCGCAATGATGTTTCATTGGATATAATTGAGAATGCGTTGAAAGAATATCCTGAAATGATGAAGGAGAAGAAGGCGCGACGGGACTGCGCCCGGTTCGTCAAAAACATCAGGCTGAAGGAAGCAGAAGAGAAAAAGCAGCGTTCGCTGAAAGATGTTAAAAAGTTTTCTAGGAAAACTATTGCTATGTTGAAGAAAGCGCACGAGGAAGGATATACTATTCAAGACGTCATATCAGAACTAGAGAAATAGGTTAATAAAAATAAAAAATGTGTATTATTAAATACGCCTCTTTTTTAATTTTGCTTTCGTGTTGTATAAATTGATTAAAAGTTTCCAACTTGTATATTATTAATCAAATATTATACCAGTTTTAAAACAAATCAAAAATGAATCAACAAGTACCAAAAACACCAAGAAGATGCGGAAAGTGCAGTATGTTCGGTCATAATCGTCGTACCTGCCATTTAACAACACATTATGGTAGTGATGAACCAAAATATCCACATAGATACGCTATGTCACACTGGCGACATCATTGTGTGTTGAATGAAAGGTGGATTGCAGCTGGAGGAGCCGGTCATACAGTTCCAGAACCAAAACTTGAAGATTTTATAAAAAAGACACCATTTGAATTGGCGTGTGAAAATAAGTGTAATGTGATACACGAGGATACATGCTGTATATGTATTGAAGCATTGGGTGAAAAGAATATAGCAACTACGCCTTGTGGTCATCAATTTCATTTTGGGTGCCTAGCACAGCATATCAGTCGGTCGAATAATTGCCCTACGTGTAGAGGTATTATTTGTCCTGCTATTGTCAAGGAAAAAATACAAATTCCAACTACACCAATTATTACATCATACATAACTCGAACAATGGAATCTTGTCTTCCTGAGATTATAGATATATGCGCGTATCAATCATTGGAACCCGGGGAAATGATATTGTCATTGGACAATTTAATGACCGACACGTTGCTTCATAGTTTAAGAGGATTAGCCCAGGCGATTGTTGGTTATAATGAATAATTTATGAGAAAGGAAATCTTTCTTGTTAAAAAACTTTAAAAATTGAATAAAAAAAAGCGACTTGTATATTATTAACCAAACAAGATACTATAAACTACAAGTTAAACCCAACCCAATCAAAACATACTACTAATATGAATACCAATCAAATTGCGATGATCTACATGTCTGGACTTAGACCAGAAATTGCGGAATATGTTAAACGTCTCAATATTATTCGCGGATTAAGGAAGAAAGTGGCGAAACAAATCTCGAGAACGGTAAAGACCGTTAAATTCACCAAGTGGGTGAAGAAACGCGGGAAATCCCTTAAAAAGGCGCGTTCGTCCAAACAATCGCCGACAATTAAGGAAATGAAGACATATCGCCGCATTGTTCGCTCATTCTCAAAGAATGGCAAACATCAGTCGGAAAAGGTATGGCGTTCCGTAGAACATTATTCCTTAAAAGATGGCGAAACCTGGACCGACTTATGGGCTTATGACACCAAAAAGCCTACCAAACGAACGCATACCTTCTGGTTTCCCCTTAAACTCGAAGACAAAATCAGCGCATAATTGTATATACTTAACTATAAAAATACGTATTCTTAAATACGTATGGAAGACCGGAGACAGCTTTTTTTTATTGCAATAATATATATGAATGATACTTTGAAATTTATGATTTTCATGGGTGCTTTACTCGTATTATATCATTTTTTAACAAAACGATGTAATTGTAAGAAGAAAGCTAAAAAAATAATCCGTCAAAAAACATATTTTGGTGTTCCTGGTAAAAGACCGCCAAATCTACCCGTTCGATGGCATATTTAGAATTAATTATATATATTTAATATATATATGACTAATAAAACCAGAAAAAAAAGAGGCGGATTAAAATCACCAAGAAGAACTCATTTAAATAAAACATTTAAAAAATATAATAAATCATCGAAATATCCTTATAAAAAAATAACACAAAAGATGGCACTAGAAGATTTTGATAAATTAAAGAAAGTTGATGAAGGAAATTGGCGTTCTATAAAAGGCATTCGAATGGTTGATTATGGCACTTATAAACTTAGAGTTAGAACAAAATATAGAGGAAAGTCTAATGTTGAGAGATGGAAAAGCAAATCACATAGAGAAAAAATGTTAGGATTTGCACAGAGATTGCACACTGGTATTTATAATAAAACTGGCAAAGGGAAGGTTGAAGACATTATCCGGTCTGCTATTAGTTTAGCTTGGTCTACTATTAATTCAATGCGCCCCGCGTATGCTATGAATATGTATAAAGCACACGGCGCAACACGTGTATTGGATATAACTGCTGGTTGGGGGGCTAGGATGGTCGGTGCTATGGCTGCTGATATTGATTATATTGGAATCGATAGTAATCAAAAACTTAAACCCGCTTATAATAAAATTAAAAAGCTTATGAATGGCAAGGGAAAAAGTAAAAGCAACGTTAAATTATTATTCCAAAAAGCTGAATCTGTTGATTTTAGTAAATTGGGTTATTATGATTTTGTTTTTACTTCACCACCATATGAATATCTTGAATTATATGAAGGCATGGAAAAATACGATGGGGAAGTAGGTCAAGCAAGTAGTGGATTGAAATTAAAAGGTAGACCTGAATTTTATGAAAAATTTCTCATACCAACTCTTAAAGAAGCTTATAAATATCTTCCAAAGGGTAAATTTTTATGTTTAAATATGCCTGATAGTATGTATGATGAAATTAAAAGTAGATGGAAGCCCGCCGATAAGTGTGATTTAGATTATATGATTTCTAAAAGACACGGCAGTACTTTAAAAGTTTCTGAGAGAAAAGGAAAAGAAAAGGTGTATTGTTGGAAGAGCAAGTATTTTTTATGGCAAAAATAAATATATAATCTAGTTAATTTATATATTTATGGCGCTACGTCAATTTAAAGAAGCTATTGAAGGGCAAAAAATTATTGATAAATATGATTTGGCAACACGCGGTGGTAAGAAAAGTCGTAAAAAAAAGCGTAAAAAAAAGAAAAAATCACGTAAAAAAAAGAAAAAAAGTCGTAAAAAACATCGTAGAAAAAGCAAAAAAACACGTAAAAAAAGAGGTGGTGCTGACACTTTAAGAGATGGTATTAAACAAATATATAAAGGGATAAAAGCAAGTAAATTTAGTACTCCAACTGGTCCAGGTAGTTGGGGAGGACAATTACAAGATTTATATGATTCATATCAAAAACATTTACACGCTTTATCAACAGGACAAAAAGTAGCAAGAAAGTTTAAAAATTTATTTAGAAATTCTAAAACACAAAAGCCTTTAACTGAAGGGGAAGCCGACATTATATTTCATGCTGAAGCAATTACAATGAAATCTTTATTGAAGGATATGTTACTTAGAAAGGAATCTTCCATAGATGAAATTAACATGAATCCGGATGCTGTGATTTATTCAGAAATAGAAAGAGATAGTGACCCTGAAAAAGAACGCTTGAGTACTTTAATAGAAGAAGAAATGCCGCGACTTTCAGAAGAAGCAGAACAATTAAATTATAGTATAATTAAATTAGACATATTAATGGGTTATATAAAAAGGTCTTCAAATAGTATTCCCCGACACGGTTCTTCAATTGAAACTAATTTAGGTTCGATGGATCCATTGCCGTATGTAAGTCCTCAAAGATATCGTGGCTTAAGCAGTACACCACCTGAATTTATAGATGTTTGAATGATTGGGAGAGAAAAACCCCATAATAATTAAATAATTATATTAGAGATAAAATAATTATTTAATATAATGTTGTTTCAAGCAATAGATGTTTTAAAGAATATTAATTATGATAAGCAAGAAATGATAGAAAATTTATATTGGTTGGAATGTTTGTCGTTGGGATTATTAGTGGGGTTATTTCTGCTTTCATTGGTATGTTATTTTGATTTGGGTTTTGATGGATTTTTACACGGAGATACTTTTTATTTTTACGTTATTATTTCTATAATCACTTGTATGATAGGGAATTATTCGGCAAAAATTCATTATGAATGGTATTTGTATTGGGTTAAAGAAAGTAACAGCCGTAGGTATAAATATAAATTAAACTAAATAATTTTTTGTCGAAGACAAAAAATGTGGAACAGGTTGCGAGGTCTCTTATAATAAAATTGGATTAAGGGGGAATTATAATTATATTTAAAAACCATTTAAAAATAATTACGCGTTGGCTTGATAAAGGCTTTAGACAAAGGGGAGACTTGGGGGTAATTAGGCTGTGGCTTGTAAGCTTTCCAAGCTTTAATTCCGGGTAAATTTTGGCTTTAATTCCGGGTAAATTTTGGCTTTAATTATGGGGGTCTTGTAGCTTGGAAGGCTTTAATTATGGGGTCTTGTAGCTTGGAAGGCTTTAATTATGGGGTCTTGTAGCTTGGAAGGCTTTAATTTTGGCTTTAATTATGGGGTCTTGTAGCTTGGAAGGCTTTAATTATGGGGTCTTGTAGCTTGGAAGGCTTTAATTTTGGCTTTATAAGAGGGGTATATAGGGGGATACACGGGTTAGCCTACGGGTCCAAATAAAGGCCCATTTTTCATTAAAAGGGCCATTTCCGAGTAGCCCTATATAGGACTTGATTATACGGTAGAATACGGGGCAAGTATAGGCTTGCGTATGCGCGTTAGAATTGGGGTTGCATTGTATCATCCAAGATAGGCTTGGAACGGCGGGTATATAGGGGGAATAACGGGAAAGACTATGGGGCAAATAAAGGCCCATTCTTTAGTTTTACACCGATTTCTTAGTTACCATTAAATAGGGCTTGATTATACAGTAGAATACAGGGCAAGTATAGGCTTGCGTATGCGCTGCCATTTGGCAAGATTGCAGACTATCATAAACATAGGGTTAATGTTAGGTTACAGACTATAATCTTTAGTTATTATATATGACAACACAATTACAAAAAGATGTAGCAAGTAATGCGGGTGTTATACCAATATACCCTTGGTTTACACATGGAACAACAAAAGATAATATACCTCCTCGCACATATGCACAACGACTTCTATTAGCGAAAGAGAGAAATAATCAACCTGGAAGAATAATACAGTGTAATTCAGACGGTTGTGAGGGGAACCTTAAATCAACGTTTTGGAGAAGTGAACACCCTGCTAGCAGATTACTTGTTCCTACGGGATGGAGTAATTATGGTGGGATGGGTCAATTTACCATTTGTGCTTCTTGTAAAGCAAATGACGTTGAAAATGAATTTGTGTCTGAAGAACTAGACCAATACCGTGAAGAGATTGATGTAGGAACAGGTCATACGGGTAGTTCAAGTTCTCATAATCAAAAACCATTACATCCATTGACGGTAAGTCTCCCTAGACCTAGACCAATAATGAATACTGAAAGAAGAACAAAAATGGAATTAAAAGCACAAGCAAGAAAATTATTTAAAAACCATCCAAAGCACCTGAAAGCAGCTTTACAACAGATTGATAAGGATGAAAGCAACAAACGTGCGAATGCGGCTGAAAGTAGAAAAAGAAAAAGAGAAGGGGGTAAAAAAAAGAGAACTAAAAAAAGGCGTAGAAAGAACCGAAAAAAGAGAACTAATAAAAAAAAGAGGCGTAAATCAAGGCGTAAGTCAAGGCGTAGAAAGCGCACCAGAAAGAGGCGTAGAAAAAACTTAAAAAAGCAAGTAGGTGGTGAAAAAAAATTTAGTGAAAATATTATGGATATAATTAGAGGTAACGAACATATTATAAAATTGAAAGACAAAGGATTCAAGACGAGACCTAGACCTACTAATTGTAGAGGAGCAACTCACGTATTAATTTCTGAACTTAAACAACTTGTAGATGCTAAATATATCGGATGGGGAGACTGGGCAGGACATAGCGTTGCTATAGTAAAAGCTGGAGGAGAGATACAAGAGCATATAAGAATAGATT
>Ga0209425_10001364_pt1 | contig 28556 bp, 16 predicted proteins | sample COG_05_FD_184749 | JGI IMG/M metagenome (GOLD analysis project Ga0209425, IMG submission 184749) | Pelagic Microbial community sample from North Sea - COGITO 998_met_05 (SPAdes) (version 2) | ecosystem: Environmental > Aquatic > Marine > Neritic zone/Coastal water | place: Helgoland, sampling...
GTAGCTGGTCTGAGAGGATGACCAGCCACACTGGGACTGAGACACGGCCCAGACTCCTACGGGAGGCAGCAGTGGGGAATATTGGACAATGGGCGAAAGCCTGATCCAGCAATACCACGTGAATGATGAAGGCCTTAGGGTTGTAAAGTTCTTTTAGTAGGGAAGATAATGACTGTACCTACAGAAAAAGCACCGGCTAACTTCGTGCCAGCAGCCGCGGTAATACGAAGGGTGCTAGCATTGTTCGGAATCATTGGGCGTAAAGCGTATGTAGGCGGCTTAGCAAGTTGGTTGTGAAATCCCGGGGCTCAACCTCGGAATTGCAATCAAAACTGCTTCGCTAGAGTATAGTAGGGGATAGTGGAATTCCTAGTGTAGGGGTGAAATCCGTAGATATTAGGAGGAACATCAGCGGCGAAGGCGGCTATCTAGACTATTACTGACGCTGAGATACGAAAGCGTGGGGAGCAAACAGGATTAGATACCCTGGTAGTCCACGCAGTAAACGATGAGTGCTAGTTGTCGGGATCTTAGGATTTCGGTGGCGAAGCTAACGCGTTAAGCACTCCGCCTGGGGAGTACGGCCGCAAGGCTAAAACTCAAAGGAATTGACGGGGACCCGCACAAGCAGTGGAGCATGTGGTTTAATTCGATGATACGCGAGAAACCTTACCAGCTCTTGAATCCTGGTCGCGATCTTCAGAGATGAAGATCTTCAGTTCGGCTGGACCAGTGACAGGTGTTGCATGGCTGTCGTCAGCTCGTGTCGTGAGATGTTAGGTTAAGTCCTTTAACGAGCGCAACCCCTATCCTTATTTGCCATCAGGTCATGCTGGGAACTATAAGGAAACTGCCAACGACAAGTTGGAGGAAGGTGGGGATGATGTCAAGTCATCATGGCCCTTATGGGCTGGGCTACACACATGCTACAATGGTGGTTACAGCAGGACGCAATGGAGCAATCCGGAGCCAATCCTTAAAGACCATCTCAGTTCGGATTGGGGGCTGCAACTCGCCCCCATGAAGTTGGAATTGCTAGTAATCGCAAATCAGAACGTTGCGGTGAATACGTTCTCGGGTCTTGTACACACTGCCCGTCAAGCCATGGAAGTCGTTTTTACCTGAATATGGTGGATTAACCTTCGGGAGATAGCTATACACGGTAGAAATGGTAACTAGGGTTAAGTCGTAACAAGGTAGCTGTAGGGGAACCTGCGGCTGGATTACCTATTTAAATAAAGATTTTACTTTGTGTAAAATCATATATACGTTAGGTACTATCGTCTTTGTTATATATTTTAAATTAAAGATTAATTAACTAAATTTATGTTTCTCTATTACCTATTTCTAGGTTATTTTTCAAATTTTTCATAATTAAAAGGGCATAAAAAAATCTTACGGTTGAAAATGTTGCGTTTACCGCGTCATTTTAATAATACCAATTTTTACAGGAACGCTAATTATAATTCCAATATTTATAGAATTTCTTTATAAAAATCTAAAAGAAAAATCTTTTGCTAAATATGTAGTTAAATTTGATAATTTACTCTATTATACCTTCTTTTATTATAATTGATGGGATTAGTAAAAATTAAAAATGTATCTTAATATGACTCAAAAAATTTCTATTATAATTCTTGGCGCTGGTAAGGGTACTAGAATGAAGTCTAATAAATCAAAGGTTTTGCACAAAATAGCTGGTCTATCAATGATTGAGCATGTCATTTCTGGAGCTTTAAATTTAAACCCTAATGAGTTAAGTATTGTTATTTCTGACGAGATGGGAGTTGATGTGCAAAGAGATCTTAAAAAAAAATACAATAATTTATATTTTACAATTCAAAAAGACAGACTTGGAACTGGTCATGCAGTAAGGGTTGCTATAGAAAATTCTAAGGTTAATAGTGATACTTGCCTTATCCTCTATGGAGACACGCCGTTTATTGAAAAAGAGACCTTAAGAAATATTATTGACGATTCTAGGGAAAGTGATGTTTCGGTTTTAGCCTTCGAATCTGAAGATCCATCTTCTTATGGTAGGCTAATTGTAGATGGTCAAAAGTTAGAAAAAATTGTAGAATTTAAGGATGCTAATAAAAAACAAAGGGAGGTCAAGCTTTGTAATTCAGGCGTGATGGCAATCAATGGTTCAAAAATTAATAATTTATTGGCTCGCATTAATAATAATAACGCTTCAAAAGAGTTCTATTTAACTGATATTGTGGCAATTGCCAAAATGGAGGGTTTAAAATGCTCTTTTATTAAATGTAATGAGGATGAGGTTTTGGGTATAAACTCAAGACTTCAATTAGCAGAGGCCGAGAAAATTTTTCAAGATAAAAAGCGTCAAGAAATGATGAACAATGGTGTTACCTTGGTTGATCCCAATTCTGTACATTTTTCTTTTGATACTAAGATTGAGAATGATGTTGTAATCCATCCAAATGTGGTATTTGGGGCTGGAGTTGAGATTGATTCTGGTACTGAGGTCAAGTCATTTTCTCATATTGAAGGAGCAAAAATTGCTAAAAATACAATTATTGGACCATTTGCCAGAATTCGACCCGGTGTTGAGCTTGGTGAGAATGTTAAAATTGGTAATTTCGTTGAAATTAAGAAGAGTAAAATTGCGAATGGTGCAAAAATCAATCATCTTTCCTATATAGGAGATACAAATGTTGGGTCAGAGTCTAATATTGGGGCTGGAACTATTACTTGCAATTATAATGGCTACAATAAGTTTCAGACTAATATTGGTTCAAATGTATTTATTGGATCGAATTCAGCCTTAGTTGCGCCAGTTAATATTTCCGATAATGCCATGATTGCTGCTGGGAGCGTGATTACTAAAGATGTTCCTGAAGGAAGCCTTGCAATTTCTAGATCTAAACAAACCTTAATAAAGGGCGGCAGCTTAACATTTAAGAATAAAGCTAAAAATACTTGATGTACACATATAGTAATTTTCTGATTTAATAACTCTTTGTAAGAAGGAAGATCATAGCAGTTTTTTGCTTGGAATTTTGGCATATTACTAGGTTAAATTCAGCCACTTAATCTTTAAACCATGAAATTCAAATATACTGCAATTATTTTTTTACATCTCACAATGTGAAGGTAATATGTTTAGTTAGTTGTCTTTTTGGCTCTGGTGATTTTATTAAAATAACTGCTTTGTTCTATTATTGGTAGTGGTATTTTACTTATGTTTCCCGTTCTAGAAATATAAATTTTAACATAGCGGTTATTTTCAGTCTGAGCTTTATTATCTGTAATCATATTTGGCTTATTTTCTCCAAATGACTTGATGTAAATAACATTTTTTGGCACACCATTTTGAAAGAGTCGATTTTTGACCATCTTAACCCTCTGTGTTGATAAATATTTATTATATAATTTTTTACCGGATGAGTCAGTAGATCCTACTAATAGAATTGAATAGGTGTCATCATAATTATTAAGAAATTCTAATGTATTTTTTAACTCTTTTGTTGCGCCACTATTTAATTTATAACTATTAATGTCAAAATATAACGTAAATTCTGTTAGATCTAATTCTGCCTCTTTTTCTTTTTTGGTTTTAGTGATAGTCTCATATTCCTCAATTTCATCTAATAATAAATAGAATCTATTTTTACAGCTAGAATTTGGTATGAATTGACCTATTTTGTGACCTTTACCACTAATCCAACAATCATATAGTAAAATCAAGTGAGATAATTGTACTGGTAAATTTATTTTGGTATTAAAATTATTTATTGCCATCAATCTTTTTCCGGCAAATATTGCTTCGTCCATTTTGTTTGGTGGGAAGGACCAATTTTGTGGTATTTCTGGACTGAGATAGGAACCCCTAAATGCGTTCAACGCTTTTTGTGAGAAGTGATTTGTAGATTCTGTTTCTTTTATTTGGTGTAGATATTTTGCGTAATCTATATATTCAGATGCTAAAAAAGAGTTGTATTTCTTAATTGATTTAATTCGAGGTTCTTGCTCTAAAAGCTTTTCAAAGGGCTCTTTATAGCAGGATGCCAGTATTAATATTAAAAATATAGTTAGTAATTTATTTTTTATACTCAATTTTATATTTATTGAATTTTTTTTGTTGCCAACGCAATGTTTATCTTTAGAACCTGTCGAGACGCTTAACAGGTTTACTTAAGTTAGAAAGTTATTTAATTTGTTTATTAGTTCGTTTTTTATTTTTTATTTTTATATTCAATACCATACTTATTAAAATCTTTCATAGCCACTTCGTCTTTACGGTCACCAAAAATTAAAATATTATAAGTTCCTTTTTTATCAACTACTATCCTCACTTTTTTATTATCTTCTACCTCTCCCCATGCTCTTCCAAAATGATTAACAGGATTTACCCATACTAAACTATCTTTATTTAAGTGTTGGTAATAATCCGGTAAATCAATATAATTATCACCCTTTTCGCATTCTATTTGATATTTATATATATTTCCCCCAGCACTTGGAGTTTCTACAAAGTAATGTCTTAATCTGTGAGTTTCTGTTTTTTTAGGGTCTGGGTGAGGGATGTCAAAAGATCCCGAACCTTTGGATATTGAGTCACTAACAATAACATTCCCCCCGCTTGTGATTGTCATGCGTGTAGCGTTATTTGTTCCGAATATTAATGAGTGATTTGTAGATGTTCGCAAAACTGCCGACCCACCCCCAGCAAAATATTGAGCGTGAACACCGCCGTTATTTCCAAACAAATTTAAAACAGCATAACTAGTTCCGCTCGCCGTGTTTTTTAAATTAATCCCTGCTCCTGATCCTGAAGGAACTGACTTTTCCATATCCAATACAGCATATTGACCTGGATTCTTTCCTATCCCTAAACTACCGTTAATTATAGCGCTGCCGTTAACATGGAGTTTCTGACTTGGGTCACCTGTTCCGATACCAACACGCTGTAACCAAGTGCTAACACTAAGAACAGCAACATTATCATGGTCTGTGAATTGTATAGTACCGTCGGCTGGTTGATTAAAAGTAAATGTAGAACCGTGCTCGGCATACATGGACAAGCGGTCTGTTATCTCATCTTCATTTGCTCGAAAAGTTATCCCATTTCCAGCTTTTGTGTTCTCTCCTTCAAGAACCAATTTGCTCGTTGGAGAAGTGTTGCCAATCCCTACATTTCCACCATCTTTGATAAAAATACCATTACCCCCATCATCAAGTAAATTCAATCCAGACGAGTTTCGCGCTCTTACCTCATCAATTTGATGTATGACATGATTTTCATTACATGAGATATCTGACCATTTCCCGTACTTACCGCACATCCTTTGTAAGGATGCTTCTGATGACACGCAACCACAACTTTCTGGTGAGATTACGTCGTCAATGGTTATAGTCTCTCCATATGAGGCGTGTCTAGCAGGTGTAAAGTCCGAATTTAAGCATGCGGTATTGTAATTTTGGTTAATAAATCCCTGCTGTATACCGCATTTAATAAACTCCATTTCAGCATCTCTTAACAATTGATCCTTATTCTTGAAAATAACGTAATCATCGAAGAAAAGCGTTTCATTATTAGCGGTTTTTGATTCATCCGAGTCCGCAAAGAATATTCGGTTATAGTCGGCTTTGTATATATTGCTATTTTCGTCATTAATCACTCCAACTGTTGGTTTTTGTATACCGCTATCTGGTATGTACGCGCCAAGACCATTCTCTCCATGACTAATGATGAGCATAATAGACTTGTTTGACAATGTTGCTGCTCTGCTTTTGACATTAATATAGTCAATTGTTACCGGATCTCCTAACCTACTGGATCCTGCAAGATATTCAAAGCCAATTTCTGCAGTATTGTCGGGAGTTTTTGTGCCAAATTCTTTTACCATGATGTAAGAAAATTTGTTACCATAGCCATCTTCAGCATCTTTCTTATCTAGATCTAATACATTTATCGGTATCATTCCATATAAAATCTTCATATTCCCTGTTGCGCCAAGATTATTGGCGTCAGGATTGGTAGTAGATTGTTCTGCATCATCATTACAATCTCCTTCTACTCTAGATTCATTGCCATAATCAGCGTCATTATAGCTTGAATTTAATTTTGCCGGACAGGGTAATCTATGATTTTCTGATAAATAGTTTAAAATAGCCTTATATATTTTATCAGTCCTTTCTAATGTAACTAATTGCGCTTGTTTAATATTTTGATTTTGGGATAGCTTGCTAAATAATACACTACCACTAGTTAATAAAATACCAATGATGAGCATTGCTATTGAGACTTCTAGTAAGCTATAACCTGTTTTTTTATTATGTTTTTTTGTCATTATTGGTTACATTGATCTTGTGTCATAGATTCTATATTTTGCCAAATTCCATATTCTTCACACCTTCTTACTATGCTTAATCCTGGAGCGCAAGGGCAATTGGCTTTGCTATAGTTATTTTTTTTGTAAACAATATTATCAAATGATATGGTTGCTCCAGAGGCGCAAGATCCTAAATTACCATGCTCATCTTCAGTATCAGCATTAAATATAATATCACCATCGTTTTGTGAGCATAAAAAATGAGATAATTTGGCATCTTTTAATATTTCCTGCTTATTTTTAAATAATAATATGTCTTTATTATCATTATCATTTTCATCTATTGTTTTGAAAATATTATCGTTATTATCACGATTTTCATAGTTAAACGCTGTCGGGAGAGTCGTGCCATTTAAGTCAACATTTTTTCCACCACTTACTATGACAAAGATATAGCTGGCACTTGGTCTTATATTGTTATTTAATCCATCACTTGGCTCTATCGGGTTTGAATTTTTACTAACATTTATAATCTCAAAGTTAGGGTCTCCTATTCTTGGGTCACTATTTGCGTCATTATTAGTTTGATGCATTGTCTTTGTTGCTGCGAAGCCAGTTATTGCATCTGGTGTGTTTGTTTTTTTAGTAAACCTCTTATCAACATAATACACAAAATTATTGTTCCATTCATCTCTAGAGAATTCTTCTAATAATTCTAACGTTCCGTAGGGTAAGTTATTATATATGATATTTTCATTTAAGTTGTTTTCATCATGAATCTGGTTTGTATCATCGCAAGATCCTGGATTACTAGCTTCTATACCATCACTATCATTATCTGGGCAAGGCAGTCGATGATTTAAAATAACAAAATTTTTAATGGCCTCATATATTTTATTGAGCCTTGAATTTGTGTCTAATTGTTCGATTTTAGATATGATATATTTTTCTTTTAATTTTTTTATTTCTAATGATTTATTTTTTGAATTCATGCTATAAAGTGACAGGGCTGATATTGACATAAAAGCTACTATTACTAATAAAATAGACGTTTCTATAAGGCCAAATCCAGTTTTTTTCATTATATAATTATATCAATAATTATTATTGATATTACGGAGGCAAATATTGCCGCCACAAAATCGTCAAACATTACTCCAAACCCACTTTTTATCTTCTGATCTATTAAATTTATTGGGAATATTTTGGTGATATCAAATATTCTAAATGTAACAAAGCATAAAAATATTATCGACATATTATTATAATTTAATAAATTTCTATCAAGATTAAAATATAAAAATATTATTTCTAATGTTAATATTTGACCCAACACCTCATCTAAAACAATTGATTTGTCATCAATATTATGTTTTCCTGTAGAATAATTTTTAATAAATAATGATCCATAGGCGAGGATAATGATTAAGAAGGCGGTCCACATTAAGGTGTTAGGAGATGTTAGGTGGTTACAAATAATCCAAAAAAATATTGCAAATATGGATCCAAAGGTTCCTGGTGCTTTTTGGATTAATCCTATGTAAAAAAATGTAAGAATAACTTTATTCATCTGCGTTTTGCGGTAGAGTTGGTTGAACATTGTTTGATTTATTTGAGTCGCCTGAGTCGCTTGATCTTTGACTTGCTTTTATTGCTGCTCGACCTGCTTGACCTGCCTTTTTATTGATACCTCTGGATCCAATTGTTTGCATTTTTGACGCAAATTTTGATCCTTGTGCTAATTTTGCTAAACCATCGATTGGCTTCGTAAGATTTTCTGGCAAACCTTTTGTACCCCATAAAAGTGATGATAAGGTGGCAATTCTTCCTGTCATAAGATATATTATGTAGGTCACTAAAGCAATTTTTAGTAATGTTAGTATTAGGGTTTTAGCTCTCTCTGGTGCTAGTAAAATATTTACAGCCGGAGTCACTAATCCAAATATCGCCAGATTTCCTGATTGTGAGACCTTACCAGATTGCATTATGCACAACAGGCTATCTGCTTTTGGATCTTTAATTTCAAACCCTTCATCATAATTACACAAACCATCTCTATAAATATTTTCACAATTTATCTGCACCCTCTTATCTTCACTTTTTAGAATTTGAGTACCATCCTCCGCGCAATTAATTTTTGTGGCTTCTTCAATTATAGCTCCGCCCACTAATCCTGTGGCAGATCCGGCAGCGCCACCTACGGCAACTCCAGCAGCAGCACATGCTGGGCCGCAGGTCACTACTCCGGCAATACCACCTCCAACCGCTCCAGATATGGCTCCAGCTAGGACTGCGTCATCGACCATAGTTTCAGATATGATACCACATTTTTTTTTATTATCTTCTATAAAATGCTCTTTAGTGTCAGGATCGGATTTGTAGGAAGTGACTTTGCAGTAACAGTCGCAATTTGGTTCGTCGCTATTTGTAGAAAAAGTTGCCGATCCGACAAAAAAGCTATCAAACAAAAATATAATTGTTGAGATGAATGCAAATATTATAATAATTTGAGTTGCATATTCTAATAACTGTCTTAACCATTGTTCAAAAACCCCCTTTGTCTTCTCAAACAATAATGATACCATTATTATAGGGGATATAAGTATTAATATTATTGTCAGCAACGAAGATAATATAAAAAGATATAACACTAAGTATATGATACTAAAAAACATTACCGCAAATGCTAATAGCAAGGCAGCGAACTTAACTCCAAGAGGTCCGGTAAAAAATCCTGAAAATATTAATATGGCAAGATTGCTTGCTGTTAGTCCCGGTCCAAGACCAAGATATTGAGATAATTTGCAATCAAAAGTATCCCATATTGCAACATATTGCATTCCTTTGACATAAGTACTGGGATTAAAGTAACATCTTTTATGTTGATTTGCCAATTGAGGGTCGGTTTCAATAATTTTATTGCCTTCCATCACTAAGTCAGACAATTCTAGGTTTATTATCATATTGCCGAAAGTTGTTGAGATATAATATAGCCCATCAAAGAAGAAGTTTTGCCACGCCGTTCCGGTGGCAAAAAACATAACTACACCTATCTTCAGGCATGTCATGATTATTTCGCCTCTTGGTATTATCTTTTCGGACATAATGACTTTTAAGCCAAATATCATAACATAAAGAATTAGGAATGATTGAATGATGCTATGTAGTGATTTTTGTAAAAATTCAAAGAATGAAAAATATACGGCCTGACCATCATCATTTTTCATACCGCCTAATGCATCACCTTTTCTCCACCTATATTCATTGTCAGGACATAAGCCGCCAGTTTCATTGCGATAGCCAGCGATACATTTAGTATGACCCGCTTGATTTAAGAATATATTTTTAAAGGTTTCTCGAAAACATTGTGCAATCGGAGATGTTAATCTAGTTATTTCTGCAGGTTTAAAATCCATATCCCACCGAGAAGATAGTCCATTAAATTGAGATACTCCCTTAAAATCAAAACATGAATTATCAAGATATGGTGAATTAATTAATAATTGGCTGTAATCTGCTCTCTTATCTACAGTCACGCAATGCTTAAGCATTTGGCAGTAATTTTTACATTTACCGGAAAATTCATTCTTTGTACAGACTCCACTAGCTGCATCTATAAATCCGTTCTCACCTGCGCTGGTTGTGCATCCAGTTTGATCTGGATTTTTTAAATTTTCTGGAGTATGTTCTGCATAATCACACATTATTGTTCCTCCACCTATATTCTGATTAAATGGGCATAGGCTTGTTGTATAGGCGCATAATAATGTATTTCCGCCTCCATCTATATTTTTATCGCTAGTTGTAACATATTCGCTATCAAATTCTAATGGTAAAAGTAGGTTTGCTTGATCTACTGCGCCGAATGAGCAAGCATCTTCGGCGTCGCAGACTCGATAATTTGAGTCTGTTAGCTTTTCATCTCCCATATTGTAATAATAATCTCCTCCTTCATAGGCTTCAAACTCTTCTGTATCTAATTCAAACCCTCCTGCAGAATAGTTAGATGAGGCGTGCGTGTATTCCACACAAATTGACCCTGATCTGCGCCTAGTGCAGCAATTGTAAGCATCTTTATATATTTTGCTTGCCTCGCTTTTTTGATCATCTCCCAAAGTAGCCCAACTTTCCCATTTATCATTAATGACCGCTCCTTTTGGTTGTAGATATTTTTTACAATTAAATTTAGGAGAGGCTGTTCCTCTATAGTAATATTTTTGTACAGCGTATGGCCCTAATACATCTGCACCAGTCACTTCGCCATCTAAATCGTAAAATCTATAATTACCGCCTACATAATATGCCTTTTTTATATCACCATCTTTATTAATATAGGGCTTTGTAGGGTCTATACAATGCTTCATGTCTGTAGTCACTCTCGACATTGATTCCACAATAATATCTGCCGATGGAATAATAGATTCTCCTATATCATTATGATCCTCTCTTTCAACTCCACCATTAATATATTCTCTATATTTTCTAAATTTTATAAGCTCCCCTGGTGATTTATTTTTCCACCCACCATATGTTGCATTGTTTTTGTCATTGTTTTTGTCATTGTTTTTGTCATTGCAAATTTTTTTATAACCTTCTATTACCGTATCATCGTCTTTTGGGCACTCTGTTGGGTTGTTAATTGCTAATCGACATTTAACACATTTACTTAATTTTCTTTGATATATTCCTATCTGATCCTTATCTTGCGTCTCTGGGTTCCAAGATTTCCAATTATGTCCGCATAATCTTGCTCTTTTCATTACCGATTTAGCGATTTGTGACATCGCCACTTCTATTGAAAAAAATGCTACTAATTGAACTATTCCAGCACCTAGTGCGACTTTACATTGTGTAGTATTTGAATTAATAATACCTTTAGCTATAATCGTAACATCTGTAACTGGTGAAGGATATTTTGTCATGGCTGGGGAAATAACCCCGCAGAACCTTTTAATTGCTAATATATTTAGTTTTAAGGCTGCATATGACGTTCCCAACTTAGTTAAACACCTTTGGTCATTTAGTTGAAAATTATAATCTACTCGACTAGCTTTCCAAACTGCATCAAATAAGGGTTTTGCAACAAGCTTGCTGCTAAAATATGCAGATGCTACGAAGGGTGCTCCACCTCCAGAGGCAATTGCTAGAGCAATTATGGCCGCTTTTTCTTCTTCTGGGATGGGCGCATCAATTGCGTTCGTTAAAGATTCAGTAAACTCATCACTCGCAAAGAAGCTAAATTTTATTAAATCATTTCGATCAATTATTGCCATTTTCGAATCCTTATCTTTATCTGTTGTAAGTTTATATGGACCAGGAATGGGTACTGGTTCACAACTTCTTATTCTATCGATGCTACTGACATCGTCCCTATTTTTCATGATATAGGAATGTGAGCTGCTAATAATAATGAGCGTCAGAAGGGTAGAAGTGATTAGCCTGAAAATGATCTTATGCATCTCTTGACAATTTACAAAAATCTTCTATCCAATTTTTAGGATCACTGCCATTTTTTTCTATTAAATTATTAAATATTGACAATGTTTCCGTTCTACCAGATAGAATATTAATGAAATCACCCATTCCTGCTAGGTTAATTCGTGCTATAACTCCATTATTATCTTGCTTTAAAAGAAAGAATCTACTAGATGGGTCTGTACTTTTGACTAAATTAAACTCTCTTGAGCTAAGCATAAAAACGTCCTTATAGACATCTGTGGCTTTTAAATTTGGTAAAAATATTTGTGAAGATGTCTGTTGTATTAATGTGTCTGATATTGCGCTTTTTGCCGCATCTTCTACGGATTGAGTTGCAAAAATTACAAAAGCATTAAATTTTCTAAGTACCTTAAGCCAGTTTTTAATCTTTGGTGCAAATATTGGATTATCAATTAGTGCCCAAGCCTCATCGAGAACTATCATGGTTGGCGAACCATCTAAAGAATTATTAATTAGGTGAAATAAGTATAATAATGTTGGCGCAAGACTTTTACTATCATTTAATATATGACTCATTTCTATGCCAAATATTTTTCCGTTTTGAAAATTGGTTAAATCTTCGGGATTGTCAAATAATTTTGCATGTGATCCAGCTCCATACCAAATTGACATTTTTCCAACTAGTGAGTCTGGCCCTCCAATTCCAAGAAATGGTATGACGTTACGTAGTCTTCTATCTTTGAAATCTAAATTATAGTTACCATTTACAGACTGATTTATTTTATCTAAATCATCTGGTGACAATTTATTTTGATAAGATGTTGCCAATACTGTTAAAAATTCTACCAAAAATGCCCTATTACCACTTGTATCTGGTAACTGAAATGGATTAAAGCCTGAATTTTTTGCAATTGTAGGTTCTAAGTTTTTACCATTGATGGCATTTATAAATATTTTTGCACCGTAATCCTTGTCAAAAAAGAATAGGTTGCAGTTAAATTTTCTTGCTTGCGCACATAAGAATGTTAGTAATAATGTTTTACCAGATCCTGTCGGTCCAATAATCATTGTATGACCAACATCTCTGATGTGGAAATTAAAGAAATATGGCGTACCTGACGATGTGTCAAATACGGTAACGGCATCTCCCCAGTGGTTGCCACTTCTTTTGCCTGATGGGTAATTATGAAAGGAGGCAAAAGATGCTAAATTTAACGTATTAACTTTAGATCTTCTGACTGCATAATCGAAATTACACGGAAGTTGTGCCCAATAGGCTGGTTCTAAATTTATCTTTTCTCTAACCGCATTAATACCGACATTAGATAGTTCTACAGATGCTAATGATAAATAATTTTCAAGTATTTTTAATGAATCTGCTATACACAGGACTGTAAAATGATGCTCTCCAAACGCAAAATCTCCGCTCATGGCAGAATCTAGGGCTTGATCAATCTCTCCAATTTGAGATGTTGCCACATCCTCCGCTTGTATTAGTCGTCTTTGCTGTAATTGCATGGAGCTGATTGCCTGCCCTCGATCTACAAATTCAAAAGATTGACTTATTATTAGTTCAAATGGTAGTTGCATAAAGCCATCGAACATTCCTGGGTATGTGCTATTTCGATATTCTTTGATGGATATAATTCCGGCATATTTAATTTCATTTTGATGCCTAATTTCAATTGATTTTTTACCAAAATATAAGCGACTCATAGGCAGGTAATGATCTATTCCAACCATTGGTACGGATAATTTGTAGGAGTGGTTAGCGTTAACTATTCTGGCAAAAAATTCTAATAATTCTGAAAATACACCATCTTCGGTTTCAACAAGTCCCAGTATACTTGAGTTGTAAGATGAGAAGCCGTTTAATATTCTTGATGTTGTTTCTTCTAGATCTTCATACATGTCTCTAATATGCATTTCCCAAGAAAACCGATCTGCCTTGTAGTGTAATTTTTGTATGAGATTTGCAAATTTGGAGATAACCCCCCTTTCTTCACCCTTAATTATTGTAATATAATGCTCGTTTACATAGACATTTTCATCGGCATGTCTTTTTTTCCATTCTGTATTAAGGGATTTTGAAAAAAAATCTGTCATATCTCCTTCTGGAAAGGCCTTTTCTTTTCTGCGAATAGTATGAAAATAGAGGCTATATCCAGATTGAGCAATTGATCTAAAAGCGTTATTTCTTATTTCTTTTTTGAAATCTAGATCTTCACTATCCATCGTCTCAAAAGGTAATCCACCTATCTTAATAACTCTTACTAACTCTTGTTTTTTTGTGAGTATAGTGTTGTGGTTCCAGTGGCATTGATACGGTATGAAGTGAGATTCAGAAACTTCACGCTTGGTAATTTTTTCTTTTTCTATTTTTTTCTCAAAAAACATATATTGACTGCATGAGTTTCTGTGTTTACTTTAGTTCTAATGAAATTAATTCTTGAATTAAATCTTATTTAGACCATAATTAATTATGGTATATGATTTAGTAGCCAGTTTTTTAACGGTAACTAATGACTAAATATTAACTTATAACTTCAATTGTGCAACCAATAAATAAAAAATTTAGAGTAAATAAAGAAATAACATCTAAAGAAGTAAGGCTTTTGGATGAGAGAGGGGAGATGGTTGGTGTTGTAGGTATTTATAAGGCAATAGAGATTGCCACAAATGCTGGATTAGATTTAATTGAGATGTCTCCAAATGCCAACCCCCCTGTCTGTAAAGTTGCAGATTTTGGCAAGATGCGTTACGAAATGCAAAAAAAAGCTGCAGATTCTAAGAAGAAGCAGAAACATACGGAGTTAAAGGAGGTAAAATTTTCTGTAAATATTGGGAAGGGTGATTATAATTTTAAGGTAAAACATATAATAAAATTCATAAACCACAAAGATAAGGTTAAGGTATCTCTTAGAATAAAAGGTAGAGAAATGGCTCATTTAGATCTGGCTGAGAAAATTATGCTTGATGTTATTTCTGAGGTTGAGGATATAGCTAAAATAGATCAAAGGCCAAAAATGGAGGGTAGACAGATGGTCTTAATATTATCTCCTATTGTAGTTCAGCCTTAAGAGTTGAGCAATACCAACTCCTTAATAGTACGTCTTTTAATAAATTTATGATTATTTTTTGTTTACAAGATAACTTAACGAGGTTGATAAAAGGTTGGTTACGAGGAATAAATAAAAGACTCCTAGGGGTAATAATTAGGTATTACATCGTCTGACAAATAAGTAAATATTAATTATGGATATAAGAGAGGATATTTTAGATAATTTATCTAGTGAAGAGATTGAGGAGGGGCATAGACCCTTGTTTAAAAAATTTATTAAAGAGTTTTACAGGAGTGCAAATAGTAAAGATTTTCGGGACTTTGACAATAAGGATTTATTATATTTTGCCGTTACAAGTTTTAAAAATTTACAAGTAAGAGAAAAAGATTTTTTTAAGGTTAGCTCTTATAACAGCAGTAAGAACGTCACTATTTTTAATATAGCAAATGACGATAAGCCGTTTTTATTGGATTCAATAGTAATTGAGTTTGAAAATAGGGAATTATCAATAAAAAATATTATTCACCCTATATTATCTATTTCCAGAAATTCTGATAATGAGGCCAGAGATATTTCTCCTTTTTCAGGTCAAAATAATGAGTCAATAATTCAGTTGCATTGTGAAAAAATTTATAATGAAGATGAAGTAGATTCGGTTACTTATGAAATTAGAAAAATTCTTGAGACTTGCAATTTAGTTGTATCTGATTGGCCAAAGATGATAGATTTGACCGGTAAGGCAAAAAAGAATTTATTGAGCTGTAAAGATAAGTTTGGCGACGTTAATATCGATGATTTTATTGATTTTATTAGCTGGATTGAGGATGGTAATTTTATTTTTCTTGGCGCAACAGAGTATCAAGTCTTAAAGAAAGACAAGACGTACTCTTTGAAAAGGGTTGATGATCAAATTTTAGGCGTTCTTAGGTCTAGCTATGATAAGGTGGTGCCTAGTATTTACAATAGAACTGCCGAAGAAATCAAGGTCTCTATAGAAGATCCATATTTTATTGAGATATTAAAGTCAAAATATACCTCCAAAATCCATCGCTACTCATACACGGAAAGAATTAGGATACAAAAATTTGATAATGACGGCAATGTCTGTGGCGAGTACAGGTTAATAGGTTTATTTGCATCTTCGGCATATTACCAACCTTCTAATACCATACCCCTTGTTCGAAACAAGATTAAGAATGTAATTAATAGGGCTAATTACGCCCCAAAGGGTCATAATATAAAAGATTTAAAGTATGTATTAGATTCATATCCCAGGGATGAGTTATTTCAGATCAGTGAAAATGATCTTTGTAAGATTGCTATGGAGACGGTTAGTATCTCTGGCAGGTCTGTTATTAGATTTTTCCCTAGGAATGATAAATTTAGTCGTTTTGTTAGTTGTTTAATATTTTTACCAAAAGATTTATTCAATACTGTATCAAGGCAAAATATTCAGGGTATTTTAGAAGATGAATATGGTGGATATGTAGATAGTTATAGTACTTATTTCACCATGCATCACATGGCTCGTCTACATGTTATCGTTAAAACTGACAATGGTATAAAAGAGGTTGATATTGATAAGATAGAGGGGAGAATAATTAAAATTACTAAAATATGGTCCGACGGTTTGAGAGATAATATTTTTAATTACCTTGATCTTAAAGATTTAAATAAAATCTATAAATTATATAAAAAATCATTTTCATTAAGTTATCAAAATAGATTCTCTGGTAAGAATGCTATTTATGATATAAAATATTTAGAGGATTCAAGGAAATATAGTAAAAACCTTTGTTCAATCTATAAATCAAATCTAGTTGATAAAAACCTCTTAGAGTTGAAAATATATAGTGCAAAATCTGAATTTGCACTATCTATGATTATGCCAATTTTGGAGAGCTTTTGCTTTAATGTTATATCGGAGCATACATATACTATTAGCTTGCCTGAAGAGGTTTTTTCTATACAATATTATAAGATTGTAGTTCCGAATTCAAAATTTGAATTAATAAGTGATATCAAGGCCAATATCGAAGATATCATCAATAAGATTTTAAGTAATGTTGCTGATTCTAGTGATAATAATAAGTTAGCTATATCTTCAAATTTAGGTTGGCGAGATATATTTTTATTTAATGCTTATAATAAATACTTATATCAGGCAAACTTAAGGTATAATCAAAAATATATTTCAGATATTTTATATCAAAATTCTGAATTTATTAAATTACTAGTAGCATTATTTTATAATAAATTTGATCCTAATCTTGCTAACAATAGAAGTATAAATATTGATGATATATCTAGTAAGATTGAAGGAAAGTTAGCTGAAATTTCTAACATCAATCATGATGAGGTATTAAGAAAATTTTTTAACATCATTACCTCTACTATTAGAACTAATTTTTTTCAAAATAAGGAATACCTTTCTTTTAAAATAGACTCCCAGAAAGTTATTGACATTTCCCTTCCTAAGCCTTTTGCAGAAATATTTGTATTTTCTGGTGAAATGGAAGCTATACATTTGCGCGGAGGAAAGGTTGCTAGAGGTGGTCTTAGATGGTCTGACAGGTTGGAAGATTTTAGATATGAAGTTCTGGATTTGGTAAAAACTCAGATGACTAAAAACGCTCAAATTATTCCTGTTGGTTCAAAAGGAGGGTTTGTTATTAAGTCTGATTTGTCGAATTTAACAAGGGACGAGGTTCTGGAAAAGGGTATTAAGTGCTACAAGACATTCCTGAGGGGTATGCTGGATATTACGGATAATGTTGTGGATGGAAAAATTATTCATCCAAAAGATGCTGTAATATATGATTGCGAAGACCCATATCTTGTGGTTGCTGCCGATAAGGGTACGGCAACATTTTCTGATATTGCCAACGCTATCTCACGAGAATATAATTTTTGGCTGCAAGATGCTTTTGCTTCAGGTGGTTCAGATGGTTATGATCATAAGAAGATGGGTATTACTGCTAGAGGTGCGTGGGTGTCTGTAGCTAGGCACTTTATGGAGCTTGGTACTAATGTTGACAATGAAGAATTTACTGTTGTGGGTATAGGTGATATGTCGGGTGATGTGTTTGGAAATGGCATGTTATTATCTGATAATATTAAACTACAAGCTGCCTTTAATCATTTACATATTTTTATCGATCCAAATCCTGACTCTAAAATATCATTTAAGGAAAGGAAGAGGCTTTTTGAGTTGCCTAGGTCTAGTTGGTCTGATTATGATACTGATTTAATTTCAAATGGCGGAGGAGTCTTCTCTAGAAGTCAAAAGGTTATATCTATATCAGCTGAGATTAAAAAATTTTTAGGGGTAAAGGAGGGTGTTTTAACGCCTGATCAGTTGATATCTTCTATTCTAAAGAGTAGGGTGGATTTACTTTGGAATGGTGGTATTGGAACCTATATTAAGGCTAGTAATGAAAATAACTCTGAAGTTAGCGACAAACTAACTGAATCAGTAAGGGTTAATGCTTCGGAACTCAGATGTAGTATCATAGGTGAGGGAGGTAATTTAGGAATTACCCAAAGAGGTAGAATAGAATTTTCCTTAATGGGTAAAAAAATTAATACCGACGCTATTGATAATGCTGGCGGAGTTGAATGTTCTGATCGCGAGGTAAATATTAAAATTTCACTAATGCCAGCCATAAAGGCTGGTAATTTATCTAGTAAAGATAGAAGTAAATTATTGGAATCAATGACGGATGATGTTGCTCAATTGGTGTTGAATAATAATCGTCTTCAGGCTCAGGCGATTACTATTGAAGAATCTCTTGGACTTAGTCAGCTAGACAATCAGTCTCGTTTGTTAGATAGATTGTCCAATAATAATTTTTTGGATCGTAAAATTGAATTTTTACCTAATTTTAAAGAAATTCAAAAAAGAAAATTAGAAAATAGGGGTCTTGTCAGGCCAGAATTATCTGTTATCTTGGCTTATGTTAAGATGGATTTGTATAATAAGATTATCTCTTCTTCGTTCATAGATGATGATTATTTTGAAATGGTGTTGATGAATTATTTTCCAAAAAGACTAAGAGAGGCTTTTGCTTCTGGCATAGAGTCTCATAGGTTGCGCAAGGAAATTATTGCCACAGAACTTGTTAATGCTATTATCAACAGAACTGGACTTACTTTTGTTAATCAGTTATATGAAGAGACTAATAGGGATTTTTGTTATATTGTTTCTGCTTTTGTTGTTGTTAGGGATATTTTTGATTTTAAATCTATTTGGTTAAAAATCGAACAGTTAAATAATGTTGTCTCTTGCGAAGTGCAGGTTCGAATATTTGACGAGGTAAATAGGTTGATCTATCAAATGATATTTCGATTTTTAAAGCTAAATAAAGATTTTTCTATTACAGACTCGATAAAGAGTTTTTCAAAAGTTAGAAATTATTTATATAAGGATCTAAAAAATATTTTATCTGAGGATTCTGTAGAATGTTATTCTGCTAAAAAGAAAGAATATTTATCCTTGTCTATCCCAGAAGAACTGTCAGATCAACTGGCATCTTTGAGCTCTTTATCTGCAATTTATGATGTTGTTGATATTGCAACGAGTTGTGACGTTGATTGTAAGGAGGTTGCTAAAACTTATTTTAGAGTAGGTACAAAACTTCATTTAAAATGGCTGTCGGATAAAGTATCAGAAATTACGATAAATAATCATTGGGATAGTACTTCTGTTAAAACTATTATTGACGAGATTTTTGATTATCAATCTTTAATTACCAAGAAGATAATTAATTTTAATATCAAAAATAAAGAGAATGATGTTTCAAATATTGATAGCTGGATTGAAAGAAATATATTTAATATTAATAAATATGAAAAATTTATTTTAGAGCTAAAATCTAATATTGTTATCGATTCATCCGTTGCTGTTGTTGCAATTAATAATATTAAGAAGCTAACGATCTGATGTTAAGTTCTTAAGGATCCTCTGAGGAGTCTAATATGACCATATTTTTTAGCTATGCGAGGGTCTTTTAAGGCTGAAAAATACTTGATATTTTTGGCTTTATAATTAATCTTGTAGTAATATTTATTCTTAAGGGTTTTTGTAAAAATAATTTATACCATTTAAGTCAAAATGACATAAGTTCTTATGTTGCAATTGACGTCATATCTTTTTATTTTTAATCTTGAAGTGATCTTCTACAATTACGATTAAAAATAAAAATATTTTACCAAATATATAAGTTATTTTTACAACAACTTTAGTTTATATCAAAGTACCATCTTAAAATTATATATATTGTAAATATGAGTGAGCAAAATAAAACTGGTTTAGTGCTAGAAAATATAAGGGCAAAAATCAAAGAAATTCAAAATAATTCAAATATTGAAACTGATCCTGACCACGAGTATATGGCGGAAGACGAAAATCAATCTAATGATAGCAAGCAGGACACTTCTTCTTCTCAAATGGGTGAGGATCATAATAGCACTAAGGAATCATTAACTAATAAATCTTCATATGATATAAATAGTGATGATGGTGGTAATGGTAGCTTATTTGACCCCGATAAGGAAGAGGATGATATTTTCAGTCAGATTGACGAGTTAGATTATAAAAAGATAAATGAAGATTTGTCAGGTTTAGAGGTTACTACTACCCAGCCTGCCGAGGATTTTGTTGAGTTTGATAGTGAACATAAGGATTTGAGTAGTGATTTAGTTAGCGAGGATAAGAACGAGGGTGGTGAGGATATTTCCTCACCTGCCACAGATACTGATTTTAATTCGCAAAAAGGTTCTGATGAGAAGAGGGATTCCTTTGTTCCAGATTTTGACCTGGATAGAGTATCTGAAATTGACGATTCACAACCCCTTGAAGACTCAGAATTTAAAGAGTCTGGTGATGAGGGTGATTCTACTGTAAAAGCTGAATCTGATAATAGTTTATCATTTTTAAATCAGGATGGTGATTCTGGAATTGATGAAAAGGAGGAAAGTAAGTTTTTCGGTACTAGTGTTGACATAGAGAAAGAGACTTTTGATGAAATAGATGATAAAAATCAAGATGTAGCTAAGGCTGAGGGTGACATTGATGAAATAGATGATGAAAATCAAGATGTAGCTAAGGCTGAGGGTGACATTGATGAAATAGATGATAAAAATCAAGACGTAGCTAAGGCTGAGGGTGACATAATTGGTGATATTGATCTAGACATACCTCTTGATGAGGATGTCTTGTCAGATTTAATTTTTAGTGAGGAGTCAGCTTCTTCGGAAGAGCTTGTCGATAATAAAAATCCTGACTTAGGTGTTTCATTGGTTGGCGATGATATTTCTGATTTAGATGGTGTAGAGTTAGGTGTTGATAGCAACATTTCCGATCTTGATGATAATATTTTGGATGGAGAGTCGGGTGATAGGCAGGATCTTCCCTTAGATAATGAGGTCTCTGATATAATCGATGATTTAGATAGCCCTTTTCTTGAGGAAGGTGAGTCAGACAGGGACGTTTCTGATATAATCGATGATTTAGATAGTTCTTTTCTTGAGGAAGACACGCCAGATGACATCAATCTCGACAACCCTTCTGATAAAGAGGGTAGAGATGCTTTAATTTCTGTCGAAGTTGCTAATCAAGTTTCGTCTTCAATTAAAGATTTAAAAAATTCAATCATCAGTAATAATTCTAATTTATTTAAATCTAAAGTTAGTGATGAAGTTGTTAGATCTGAACTAAGAATATGGCTTAATGACAATTTGCCAGATATCGTTGACAAAGTTGTGAGAGAGGAAATTGTAAAGTTAGTTGATAAATCTTAGTTTGCTATTTTGAGGTGAAGATGGTGCATGTTAATAGTTTTAATACCAAACTTGATTAGGAGTTTTGTGTCCTAATATTTTTTTGACATATTGTTGAGTAAATTTTCTATTTTTTGCCAAAGACTATAAGCTTCGCAAAAGTAAGTCTTGAATCCTTTGAGATGATAATTGATATGATTTTCAAACTCACCTCCATTATTAAAGATCGTAGTTTTTACGATATGTTTTAGAATCTTAGATATCCTATTTAACAAGACACAACATAGAGTGGAACTAGTTTTGTTTGATGCTGCTACATTTTTAAATAATTCTGAATCAAAACCTGATCAATTAGAAGTCTTATTAAGGATAGGAATTGGTGTTGTTTAATATTACGTTACCTGTCTTGAACCTTGTTACAAAATAAAACTTGATTTTTGGTTTTAAATATTATGCAATGTACTATTGTCCTTAGGATTTGATAGGTTTAATTGTATTTTAAGGCTTCGGTAAATTAATTTTAAGAAAATGGTGGAACAAGTTAGTATTATAAAGGCAAAAGTTAGGAATATATTAGGTAGTGCTGAATCTAGGAGGTTAAGAAAGTCTGGTCTTTTACCTGCTACAGTAAGAAATGGCAATGATATTTTTTATATCTCAATTGATCAAAAGGAGTTTGATAAAAGGTATTTTGGAGGTGGAATATTTTCTGTGCCGATTTTATTAGATGTTGATGGTAAGAAAATTGATATAATCGCTAATGATGTCGATATCCATCCTACTACTGACAGACCTATTCATGTTGACTTTAATCAGATTGATAAAGATAAGGAAGTTAAGGTTAGGATTAAGTTAAATTTTGTGGGAGAAGACAAGTCTCTTGCTTTAAAGAGGGGTGGATTTTTACATATTAACATCAGAATGGTTGACCTTATATGTAAAGATGTTAGCTCCATTCCAGAAAATATTGATGTTGACATATCTACACTTCTTGTAAGTGGTAAAATTAGGAGTGACAATCTTGTTTTACCTAGTAATACTAGCTTAAAAGGTAAGAAAGAATTTTTAATAGCCAGTATTTTAGGCAGAGGTGGTTCAAAATCTGAGGAATCTGAGGAATCTGGTGAGGAAGGTGAGTCAGGTAATGATTCTTCTGATAAGGAAAAAGCTAAGGAGTAGTTTTTCTTTTTATTCCTGAAAAGCATGGGTTTGGGTAATTTTAGATTATATCAAGACCTGTCTTGGCCCAAACTTAATAAGTATCACTTTAGGTTTTTAGAGCTAATGACTTTAGATGCTTAATATTTAGGTTGGGTTGACTTCATTTTATCTAGTTTTACACCAACTCCTATTTATAATTTTAGATAAGAAGTAACATAATCTAGCTTAATCTTTTAAGTCCTTAATCACCAAAACTACCAACTATTTACTTAAATACTGCAAATTCTATAATTTAACGATGGTAGATTCCAAGAAAAAATTATTAACTATCATTCCTGAAGAGGTAGAAAAATTTTCCGCCATAGCCACAGAATGGTGGGATAGAAATGGAAAATTTAAGCCACTACACAAGATAAATCCAGTTAGAGTAGTTTTTATTAGAGATCTTGCCTGTAAGTATCTTAAAGATCTTGATTCTAAGTCGAGACAGCCCTTGAAAAATATTAAAATTCTTGATATTGGTTGTGGGGGTGGATTAGTGTCGGAATCTATGTCTAAGCTTGGAGCTAGTGTTGTTGGCCTTGACCCTTCTTTTAAGAATATTCAAATTGCAAAATCTCACGCTGAACAGTCAAACCTTGATATTGAATATGTTAACTCAACTATTGAAGACTTCTCTGAAAAAAATAAGGGTGTTTTTGATATTATATTAAATTTGGAAGCCATAGAGCACGTGGATTGTCCTGATCAATTTATTAAATTGTCTAGTCTTTGTTTAAGGGATGGGGGTATTGCATATATTTCAACTATTAATCGTAATGCAAAATCATTTTTAATGGCAATAGTTGGTGCCGAATATATTCTAAGGTGGCTTCCTGTAGGCACTCATGATTGGAAAAAATTTTTTAAGCCTTCTGAGGTCGTTAAGTTTGCTGAAAATAGCAATTTAAAATTTTTAGAATCTAAGGGGTTTGGCTTGAATATTTTAAAGAATAAGTGGTCTTTAAGTGATAATTTGGACGTTAATTATATTTCTGCTTTTCAAAAATAATATAATTTTATAATTGCTATTACCCTATTACATTTCGAAATAAATTTAGAAAATTAGGAAAACTAGTGCTAATCATAGAGGTATCGTCAATTTCAATGCCATTTTTCATAGTTAGTCCCAAAATAAAGAATGACATAGCAATGCGGTGATCATGATAGGTAGTGATTCTGGGTACGTTGTCTAAGCTCCTAATGCCCCCGATAATTTCCAAATCATCATCTCCCATCTTAGCCTCGATACCGCATTTGGTAATATTTTTATAAATTGCTGATAATCTATTACTTTCTTTAGCTTTTAATTCTGAGAGATTGCTCATTTTTGTTACTCCCGTAGCATGAGCGGCTGCAATTGCAAGAATTGGATATTCATCAATCATTTTAGCTACCCTATTAGCAGGAACCTCTACTCCTCTTAAGTTGGAATATCTTACCTTGATATCCGCCACTAATTCACCAGCATTTTCTCTTTTATTGATAATTTCAATATCCGCACCCATCTCTAATAATGTTTCAATGATACCATCTCTTAATTTATTGATGCCGATATTTTTTAATTCTATTCGTGAGTCTGGGATTATTAAGGCTCCTACTATGAAAAATGCCGCCGAAGATATGTCGTTTGGCACCGAAAGATCTTTCGATTGAAATTCCTGGACTCCTTGATAAGAAATTTTACGACCATTTTTTGCTAAATTTTCTATTTCTAAATTAAGACCTAAATATTGCATCATAATTTCAGTATGATCTCGACAAATGTCAGGCTCAATGATTGTTGTTTTACCAACAATGTTAAGGGCCGCAAGCAGGATGGAGCTTTTAATTTGGGCTGATGCTTTTGGCATCTTGTAGTTTATTGCAAGAGCCTCGTCGCTACCTTCAATGACTGCTGGTAGAAAATTTTCTTTTCTAGCAATAATTTTTGCGCCAATTTGTCTCATTGGGTCAAAGATCCTTTTCATTGGGCGAGAGCGAAGACTTTCATCGCCAGTAAAAAAACTTTTAAATTTAAAGGGCGTAACCAGACCCATTAGTAATCTGACTCCAGTTCCAGAGTTGCCAAGATCTAAGGTGTTTTCTGACTCAGTAAGTCCAGAAATGCCAGAACCAATTATTTCGTAAGTTCCAGAGTCTTTTTTTTGAATATTAACCCCCATTTGTTGTAATGCTTTAGCGGTATCTAGGACATCTTCAGATTCCAGTAAGTTGCTAATTGTATTTTTACCATTAGCTAGGGCTGAGAAAATAAGTGAGCGGTGAGATATTGATTTATCTGCAGCGATTAGGACGTTTCCAACTAGTGCAGATTTAGCCTTTTTAACAAAAATATTATTATCTGCCATATATAATGATATGCATTACATTATTTTCAATTAAGTCTATAAAATTATTAAAATATAAGGGCGCTAAAATTACAGCTAAAGCGCAGAATATGACTACAATATTGGCATTACATTTAATAATTGATATTGTTGAATTATCATCTCTTTTATCAAAATACATAATTTTAATAATTCTTAAATAATAAAAACAACTAATCACTGTTGATAAAATAGCAACCAAAGCCAATAGATAGTTCTGAGCATTAACTATTTCAAACAAAATATAAAATTTTGAAAAAAATCCAGCCATCGGCGGAATGCCGGCAAAAGAGAATATTAATATCGTTAAGGATGCAGTTAAAATTGGATTGGTCTTAGCCATTCCTGCTAGAGAGTTAATGTCATAGGTTTGATTATCAATTTTGTCTCCATCTTTATTTTTACTGGAATTACATAAGGAGAGTAAAAATGCAAAAACACCAATAGAAGTAAGGCTGTAAATAATAATATATATTGTTAGTCCGGAAAATAAGTAATAGGAGTTTGGATTAATGTATACTTGCCTACCATGAGACATGTAAATCCAGGTAGTAATTGCAAGTGACGACAAGATGAAGCCGATATGACCAACTGAACTATATGCAAATAGTCTTTTTATGTTTGTTTGTCTTATGGCTCCAAAAGCACCAACTAACAATGATAATATGGCGGTAAGAAAGAAAATCTGATGAACATTGTCCCAGGCCGCCGCTAAAAATCTAAAGATTTCAATAAGAGCGATAACAGAGGCAAATTTAGCAATTGCGGCAAAAAAACTAGTTGCTGGAGTTGGGGCGCCCTGATAAACATCTGGGCTCCAAATATGGAATGGTGCTGCTGCAATTTTAAATAATATGCTACTAACTATTAAAACAAACCCTAGTAGAACCATTTTTGATATTTCAGTTTGATATCCCAAGACTCTATCCATTAAGATGTCGAAATTAATAGATCCAGAGAAGCCATAAACTAGCGAAATACCAAAGAGCAAAATTCCAGAAGCAACCGCACTTAGGATAAAATATTTTAAAGCAGACTCGCTTGATTGTTCAGATTTTTTATTGAAGGCTGCCATGATATACAGAGGAAATGTCTGTAATTCTAAAGACATATAAAATGACAACAGGTTGTTCGATGATATCAAAAATGATGACCCAACTAAAGATAGTAGCGCTAAAGCCAAAAATTCTGGACCATATTTTACGCTTTCAACAAAGTGAGAGACAGAAAAAATGAATAGAAGTAGTAAGCTATAAAGGGCTATTTTAATTAGAAAAATATATTGATTAAAGGCCAAGCTACCTCCAAATTGGTTAAAATAAAATTTACCGTTATTTTCTATACCATTAACAATGATGGTATGATCATAATTTGATATCAAGTGAAGCAAAGCAAAGGAGCTAAAAATAATAGCTATGATAAAGGAGATTCTTTTATGATTGTGAAATTTTTTACCAAAAAATGCTTCAAACATTAAGATAATAAAAGCTCCAATTAGAAGGCTAATTTCAGGTATTATAGGTAATAGTGACATCGACAATTAAATATAAGATAGGATTAGATTTGGAAAAATACCAAATAAAATAATTAAAAATGACAAAATAAATAAAATTATATATTCTGTTTTATTTAAGTCCTTAATATTTTCTAATTTTGATGATAAATCTTTGTAAAAAATATTAGAATATAATGGTAGCATATAGCAGGCTCCTAATATAATGCCAAGAGACGCTAATATAGCGAATAATTTACTGACTTGAAAGACTCCAATAATTGTTAAAAATTCACCAACAAAACCACTAGTTGCTGGTAGCCCAACTGATCCAAGGGTAAAAATCATAAAAAATACGGCATAATTTGGCATTTTCCTAACTAATCCGCCATAATCTTTGATTTGTCTAGTTTTAGTTCTCTCATATATTATGCCAATAGCAATAAATAGAGCAGCAGAAATAAGACCATGACTCAAAATTTGCATAATAGCACCAGAAACACCTTGATCATTGAGAGAAAAGATGCCAATAGTGACAAAACCCATATGAGCAACGGAACTATAGGCAATCATTTTTTTGATATCTTCCTGTTTAATAGCAATTATTGAGGTGTAGATAATGGCAATAACACTCAGAGTAAAAATTATTATAGAATAATATTCTGAAGCATCTGGGAAAAAGGGCAGAGAGAATCGTAAAAAACCATAAGCACCTAATTTAATTAATACACCAGCTAAAATTACTGAGCCAGCAGTTGGCGCTTGTACGTGAGCATCTGGTAACCAGGTGTGGAATGGAAACATTGGAATTTTGATGGCAAAAGATATAAAAAATGCCAAGAAAAGATATTTGGTAATTTCAATATCTAAAGTTTGAGCTTTTGTTTCTAAAATTAAAATATCGGCAGTGCCAAATTGGTTACAAAGATAAATAATAGCAATTAGGAAGAATAAAGATCCAAATAAAGTGTAGATAAAAAATTTATATGAAGCATAAATACGATTAACTCCGCCCCAAATGCCAATAATTAAAAACATTGGTATTAATGTTGCTTCAAAGAAAATATAAAATAAAACCAAATCTAAAGTAGCAAATGATCCAATTACAAAAGATTCAATCAATAAAAAACAAATAACATATTCCTTCTTTAAATTTTGAATAGAATTTTTGCTGATAATAAGGCAAATTGGAATAAGAAGGGTGGTTAATAAAATTAAAAAAAGCGACATACCATCAATTCCTAAATAATAATTGATGTCATATTTATTGATTAGGGAGGTTTTCTCAATAAAATTAAATGTTATGTTTTTGTCGAAATCAATAATTAATTTTAAAGATATAAGAAAGTTAATTGTGGATGCAGCAAGACCAATTTGGATAGAATTGGTATAATTTTTTGGTAAGAATGCGATTATTAATGTCGCAAAGATTGGTAAAAATATTAAAAAAGATAAAATTGGCAATTGCTCCATTTTTGATAATTTAATTCTATATGATTATTCTGGATTCTTCAGAGATTCCTTAGGTATTTTTAAGTCTAAATTTTAACAATTCTTGAATAAGTAGGTTAAAATTTCCTTTAATAGAAATCAAATAAAAAAGACGTTATCTGTTGTTATTAATATATTTAGATACAAGCCTTGGCAGCACTTAGTTGTTCATTATAGCATTTAACTATACTTTTGAGGGTCGCCCCTCGGTCGTTTTGGCCCCATCCCCTTGAGTATTAATACTAGGAGAGGTTGATGATGCAACATCAGGGGTATTGATTGTAGGAGTTAGGGTAAAACTTTCTGGCATCACGCCTGCAGCTATTAGACCTGAGGGTGCTGGACTACCATATATTTCTGGCACTGGATTTGTGGTGTATATCGGTATAAGTCTAGAGATCATCAAATAAAATTTATTAATTTA
>Ga0209425_10001368_pt1 | contig 28503 bp, 35 predicted proteins | sample COG_05_FD_184749 | JGI IMG/M metagenome (GOLD analysis project Ga0209425, IMG submission 184749) | Pelagic Microbial community sample from North Sea - COGITO 998_met_05 (SPAdes) (version 2) | ecosystem: Environmental > Aquatic > Marine > Neritic zone/Coastal water | place: Helgoland, sampling...
CACATTCTATCAATTAGACTTTGACAGGGGCCAAGGATCATGGCAAACGCCGCTTTCATGTGATGTGTATTGATTCTCAGGAGTTAAGCCGTGGCAAAACCTGATTGGGGAAAGAAACTAACGTGCCCAAGTTGTGGTGCGCGTTTCTACAATCTAAATAAAGAACCTGCGACCTGTCCAAAATGCGAAGCGACAGTCGAAATTCAGCCCGTGCTGAAACCTCGACGCACGCCAGCTGAGGCGCCGAAGCCAAAGAAAGTTGTCAAAAAAGTTTCTGACGATGACGATGACGTAGATGCTCTTCTCGACGACGATGACGATGATGATCTCATTGAAGATACATCAGATCTTGATGACGACGATGATGATGTCGCTGAAGTCAAAGAGTACATCGAAGTCGAAAAAGACGACAACTAAACAACGTGGCTAAGGTATCGGTAGATTGACTGCCGATACTTCCATGAGTTGGATGTCTAGTTTGGTTGTTGGATATTTTTAGCTTGATAGGCCGGTTGAGCATTCGTATGGTCCGGCCCGTTCGTCATTGAGTTGGTGCCCAAACCAATCGCGTTTGACGAAACATGTGGGGCCATAGCTCAGTTGGGAGAGCGCTACAATGGCATTGTAGAGGTCGTCGGTTCGATTCCGTCTGGCTCCACCAATAATTCCAATGCCTTAGCCGATTTCGGTTGAGGCGTTTTTTATGCCTAGCTATCATACAGCAATCAATTGGTAGCTTTTGGCAGGTGCTCAATATGGTTGATTTCTGTGGGGATAAGCGACTTGCTCTCAGGGTCAACTATGATGCGAACAACCGTGATCTTTTCTTTGGCAGCGGAACTATTTTCTAATAGCTCAAGCCGTTGCTTTAAGCGCTGTGCCATTATTGTTTTTTAGCCTCTGGGCGATTGCCCCAGATAATTCGTTCCTCATTGGCTTTATTGTCTGGTGAGGATTTGAGCATCCCCCACAATACGACTTCTCTTGCTTCTGGCTCCGAGCGCACCCTTTGCTCTTCAATCTTCTTCAGGCGCATTTTCATCTGTTGCATAAGGCCTCTGCTATCTGGGCTTATTATTTGGATGCATACTCTAGGACCTGAATGCGCTCTTCCAATTCACTGGTCTCAATGGTCTTGCGAAAGGTCTCAATAATACCAGAGATGGCACTAGCTTCTGAAGGCGTTACAGCCCCGTCTGCCAATGCTGACAATAATGACCCCATGACGGCCACACTGTCAGAAGCCGTTTTCATTGCAGGCATTTCAAATGTTACAGGATGATCTTTCCTTGGTGGGCAGATGCGCTCCATACACAGGCGCATCGCGACGCTGTCACCGTCCATTGCCCGTTCAACGCATTTCCTTGTTAGCTTTTCAGCCTCACCATCAAGCAACGTGTCTACTGCGATAGAAGCTCTGTTTCGCGACCCCTTAGGACGGCCTTTAGGGTTGCCTGACTGACCACGCTTAAACGGCTTTCCTCGCTGCTTTTCTGTTGTTTTGCTAGCTTCAGCCATTAGCGAACATAACACGAACACGTGTATTATAGAAGAGGCGTCTTTTATTGCCTTACCAGCCTTGAACTTAGGTTGCTTTGATGCCGCAATCTGGATTGTTTCGCCTGTGCTTGGGTTCCGGCCTTCGCTCATGATGATGTGTTTATCTTCCAGTTGACGGTTCACCTCGCCCAACAACCTCTCCCACAAATCGTGGTCCACAAGCTGCTGGCGAAAACGACCTAACGTGGTTGCATCAGGAATTTCGGACGATAACTCAAGGCGGCAGAAACGGCGGAACAGAAGATCCCGCGCCAGACTGGAAGCAAGTTGTTGGTCCGACAGTTTATACCAGATACTCAGCAGAAGACTGCGCAGCAGTGTCAGCAGCGGGTAGCTCGTCCATCAAAGATGCAAGCTTAGTCCAGTCCAACACCGCCTCGGTGTCGTCTAGACCATGTAACGAAGGGTGATCAAGCATTGTGCTGGAAACAAACAATGCTGGCTGGGTTTCAAAGGGTTTTCTCATGCTATAATTATAGTAATTCCTCCCTCGGTGTGGGAGAGTTATGCAGAGGTCTCTATATTTAACAGGGCAAACTTATTAGTTGTTGGTGCTTTAGTCGTTGTTGCATACTAATTTGAAGAATAGAACAAATTCTCTAGCGTAACTTAAGGATTACAGATGGTTAAGCAATCAAAAATATCTAATAAATTGTTCAAAAAAAATCTTTCAGCTTTTAGAAAACATGACCTGCATATTGCCGCGCTCATGGAAAATCATCAGCCGGTGGTGGCGTTAAACTTTGGTGAAGAAAACCGCTCCCTAGGCTTTAATAAAATTAAAAATTTTATTAAAGCTCCCAGCTTATTTGAAACTTTTGGCATACCCGACGTACGTACTTTTGATCGCTACGGGGTTCCATTTATTCGAAATTTGCAAAATTATGTCGCAACGGAAAAGATTAAATGCCCACCCTTATTGAATGATGGATTATCGTTTTATTTCGTTATCTTTGGTCTAGGCCCCGGACTGGATTTTGGTACTCTCCTAAGAAAATTCAAACCAACTATTTTGATAATAATTGAGCCTGAACTCGACAATCTTTATCATTCAATGCAGACCGATGACTGGCACGACTTCGTGGAATGGCAGGCCGATCCAGATAATATGTATTTTCTTATTCAGCATCAATCTGCTGATCTAATCATTGCTGATATACAGCTACTTATCAGGCAATTTTGCCCAGCAGCTTTTGGAAATAATCCTTATTTAATTTATAGGGATTTTGATTTGGCCAAAGAAGTAATCGATTTGGCTCGTCATAAAGACTTGGCGCTGATGCATTCAGGGTTGGGTTTTCTTTATGATGAAACCTTGATGATGAAAAACACCTATCTCAATCTCACCTCAGATCATTCTAAGGTTTTTTCCCGCTCATCAGAAGCGTACTTATCAACTCCGGCAATTGTTGTTGGCGCTGGACCATCTCTAGACGTTGATATTGATTTCATCCGTCAACATACCCACCATGCGATTATCATCTCAACTGGCACTGCGCTCCGATCGCTTTTGGTAAACGGCATAACACCAGATTTTCATGTGGAGTTGGAGAATATCCATGTTTATTCGTCGATCCTGAAATTATCAACTGAGTTTGATCTTTCGCAAATTTGTCTGCTTGTACCCAATACAATCGACCCACATATTGTTTCGTTCTTCAAGAACACTGTATTCTTTTATCGAAGCGGTGTGAGTACATTCGTGCTACTTGGAAAACAATATAATCACACACTATGTGCAGCAGGGCCATTGGTCGTAAATGTAAGTTTTTCGCTAGCAATCGATATTGGTGCGCAGGATATTTACCTAATTGGCACTGATTTTGGTTCACGCGGCGATGGCTCTGATCATGCAAAGGATAATGTTCTTTACACAGATACAGCGATCACTGGTTATGTCCGACAATATGACGAAGAAGTCCCTGCTAATTTCGAGGGGCGTTTTTTTGCATCTAAAGATTTCATCTTTGGCCTAAAGGCCATGAACGTCTCAATTAAAACATATGCCAACCAATGTAATATTTATAATTGCAGCGATGGTGCCCTTATAGAAGGTGCAACCCCGATTCTAAGCTCTGACGTTGTGTTAGGGGGATCAGCGCATTCAAAAAGCCAAGATCTAGAGAATATCAATCAAGGGTTCATGACGCTCTCTGCCGATGAATTTTCTAAATACTGGGATGTGCCCTTGTTGCGCGAATCAATTAACGGATTTTGTGATTATGCTACAAAGATTTTTGGTAATCCCCACAGCTATTCTGATACGCTTTATTTGACGGCATTTACCGCTTTATCAAGGCGGTCACCGCGATATCGACGCTTACATCAACAGACATTTCATAATGGCGCCGCTGATTGTGTAGCAACGATGTTTCGCGGCACCCTAGATATGATGATGATCAGTATCCGTTATTATTTGAGTATCACCGGCAGTTCTTCCGAAAAAAGCAATCTACGAGAAGTCATCGCCTTTGAAATGGAAGCTCTCATCGAGCGTATGCGCATAGATGCGTTAGCGATGCTGGATGATCCAACTGATATCCCACCGGCGAAAGCGGGCGGGGAATGGGATAATGCTGATTTTGTACATGAAGCCGATTACACATGGGGCAATGTCGCGCGTAACGCTGAATGTCCATGTGGTTCTGGCAAACGCTTTAAGCACTGCCACGGAAAGTAATATAACAGTTTGCTCCATTTCCCTCAGTCTGTCCGTCGTCATGCAATTGGAACACTCAACGGCCTAATCTAAGAGAGGATCTGGCTCATCTTGTTGATAATATTAAGTGGCGTGTTTGCGGTATTGCAAGCGCCGGGTCTCCATTGTTTTCCGTTTGATCCTTTCTCGTTGTTTTAAAATCGATTGCCCGCGCCCGAAGTAAACATCTGCGGGCGTGAGGTTGTTGATGCTCTCGTGGTATCTCTGATGATTGTAATGATCGACGAATGCCTCGATCTGCGCTTCAAGGTCTGGTCGCCAGCCCTTCTAGGATTTCTGTTTTCTGGGGCGGCGGCTTTCAGTTGCTTGGTTTCCCTTGCAGGACATTATTTATTATCATGCCGCCGGGTACCAGGCGAGTGGACTGGCACAATTGTCGGTTATTGCATCGCCGCAACCATCCCCTCCAAGATATAGAAAGCACTACAGAAAGTGAGAGTAATAATATTTCGCGCACTTTCCCAGAAGTCCGCCGATTCCTCAATTTTTACCTACGTTGATTGCTGGGATTTTCCACCTTGTACTACAGAAAGTGATGGCACGGTACTCTCACTTTTTTTGGGAAAAACCTGATTTTTGAGACTTTCTCGATACGCCTTTCTATTTTCTCGGCGTTGTTTTTGCCACGTCTTGACTTGTTCAATAGAGACCCCTTGCCATTCATTTGTTGGCGCTGCTCCGTGTCGATCCCCAAGCCACGTTATGCGATAGCGAGACGGCGTGTTCTTCCCCGCCCATCGCCCGCCCTTTTCACACCGAATGAACCCAAGGAATTCAAGTTCATCAATAGCTGGTTTTACTGCATTAGCCGGTACACCAAATACCTTGAATTGCTCATGTGTAGAGATGAGGTTGCCGTTCTCTGTTCCAGCGTGCGCCATATGCTCAAGCAACAACCGGTCTATAATACGGCGACCATTGATGCTCAGAGCAGACCAAGAGGGACTTTCCATCATTGATCTGGTAAACCACACAAACGCCTCACCGGGCGGAGGCTTCAAGTGCTTGCCAAACTTGCCGGCAACACGCCCTGAGCTTCGCCCGGTTGCGTCTGGTTTAGTGTCAGATATCCTCATGGCGTTTTCCTCGGAGCAAGCCAATGCTTTGTCAGATTTAGGTATCCTATTTTCATGTCGCCCGCCTATCGGCAGCCCGTAGGTATCGCCAGTCTAGAAAGCGCTCTGGCCAAATATCGATAATGGCCTTGGCATCTGAACCAACGGTGATGCCTTTTTCACGCACCACACGGAGTAAAACGGCTTTTGTGGAGCCTATGAACGACACGCCGCGGCATCGCACTGTTGGGGACCTCAAATCGCCCTGTGGGCGACATTTCTCCGCCTTCGCTAATATCCATTGATTGTGATCAGCGAGAATTGCCCAATCTGCGGTCAATTGAATGATGAACTCATCTCTCATCGCTGTTGGCCCTCTTCATTGAATTTTCTGCTAATGAAACCGAAGGAATTAGAAGGCAGGCCCATTTCTTCCGCATAGATGGCTGCAAGCGTCATGGATATATCGTAACGCTGCGTAAGGCTTTTAATTCGCCACGGCGTTCCATTGGAAATTGTTTTGATTGGATACGTGAAATCGAACGCGAGTTGATGTACACTCATCGTGTTTGATCCTTTCTTTTGCGAGACTGGTTTAAGCAATAACCCCCGGACGCGGCTGCAACCGCTCCGGGGTCTTCTTTTGTTTTTCATGGTTAGGTTGCTTCAGGCCTTTTGTCGGAGGTGGACCGGCGCTTATGCGCAAACACCCACGCATCCAAGTCTTCAATGCGATAGACGACGACGCGTCCCAAGGTCCCAGTCTTGTTCACCGATAAGTATCAGGTGAAGACTGAATTTGGCCGCTCCATCGCGGCAAAGAACGGCTTTATCATTACACGCGTTTAGCACACCAAAGAAAGTGGGGGGCGGCATATCGTAATTACCCATGCGGGTGCGCAAGTGACAACCCGCACCGCGTTCTTACCGCAGTACTGGCCGATCCGCGTCGCTGGCTTTTCAACAGATGGCGAAGAACGATCTGACAACCCTGTCCAAACAGACGTTGCTGGGTTTTGTTGCTTTACAGATGACTTGATCACTAAAGATGCATTATTACCAAAGATGGAACCAAACGATTACGTCGTCGTCTTCGACACAGGCGCATATTACTTTAACAACCATTACGATTATAACAGCCTGCCCCGGGTCGCAGTTTATAGCGCAGAAACCACAGTCAGCGGTCTTGAGTTAACATTGATCCGACGTGCCGAAACGCTTGCAGATATCGTGCGAAATATGAGCTAAGCACGATGGCAAAACTTAATCTTTTGCATCTGGTCTTGTGAATTTAACGCCAAGTTTTTCTTCATAGACTTTAATCATCGCGCTCTTTGGTTCACGGCCAAACCCTGCGTCCATTGCAGATTGATAGCTTTTGACCATGGCGTCGACGACCGGGATTGAAGCCCCCGTCTCATCTCGCATGCGTTGCACGTTGATGATATCTTTATAGGCATCTTCCATTGCGAAATCCGTATGGAATGCACGGTCCATCATGCGCGGCACGAAATACTCTGATGCAAAACTTTTCGAACTTCCTGTCGTCATCAGTTCAGCCACAAGATCAGCATCCAGACCGACGGCAAGTGCTAATGGAATGACTTCAGAAATAGCTGCGATATTGATATCATAGACGATATTATTGAGCGCTTTCATCGCCTGCCCACAACCTACTGGTCCGGCATGAATTATATGCTCACCCATATGATCAAGATAAGGCTTCGCAAAAGCAAATCCCTCAGCCGAACCACCGAACATCATCGTTAACGTGCCATCGTATGCACGGAATGGCATGCCTGAAATAGGGCAATCCCAATACGTAATGCCTACTTCCGCTGCCTCTTTGCAAATCGCGATGGCGTCTGTGCGATCAAGTGTCGTGGTGTCTACGATGGTCAATTCATTTCGGCGTGCGTTATGAATACCGTCTGGTCCAAACATGACGGCGCGCACTTCTGGTGCAAACGGCAGGCACATAAAGATTAGGTCACATTTCTTGGCGATATCCGCAGCACTGTCACACGCAATAGCACCAGCGTCCAAAAGTGGCTTCATGGCTTCGCTGATCGGATCAAACACGTAAACAGGTGAAACTGATTTCGCGAGATTGAGCGCCATCCCGCCGCCCATTCGCCCAAGGCCAATGTATCCAACTGTCGTCATGCTATTTGTCCTGATAGTAAATTCGAAAGGACACGTAGTCTATGAAGACTGCCAAGTCAGCACAACTGCATTTTTAAAAATGAGTACTTTATATCGCTAACTTTGGTGGCGATTTGTTTTCCCGGGCATAAATTTCTGCAATAAATCCATTTCGGTCAGTATCGATACGTTTGAGAAGTTCCCTACGGGATTTGTTCATTTTCAAGTGGCTACCGCTCCAACGAACAATCTCAAGAATGATCGGGGTCAGCGCGAGGCCTTTTTGAGTCAATGAGTAGATATAGCTGCGCCGATTTTCAGGGTCTTGTGCCTTATTAACTACGCCCACAGCCTCAAGATGCTTAAGACGATCCGCGAGGATATTGGTAGCTATTTTTTCTTCTGCATCAAGCAAGACACCGTATCGCTTTTTTCCATGCAAAATCATGTCTCGAATTACCAATAAGGTCCATCGATCACCAAAAATATCCGTACCGTATGCGACAGGACACCCGCCTAAATGCTTCTTCGTTTGTTTGCTCATGTAAAATTTATAATACAATGACTTGCAAATTGCAATCTAATAATTGTACACATAATTTAACTTGCATAATGCAAGTATTAATTACTCGATGATAGGAAACTCAATGCCTAAATCTTTTGTCTACACTGAACTGCAAATCTCTTTGCCCATCGCAGATGCCCCTTGGACTGATATAAATGATGCCATCAAGACGCACCCAGGATTCAATAACAAAACCTGGTTGCAAGGTTACGGTACAAATTCACTTGGTGATTTATATGAATTCGACGATTTGGAAAGTGCTCAAAAATTTGTGACAGGATACTTCCCAGGCGAAGCAACAAACTTTGGCGTTGCACAGATGATCCGCATTTTTGATGGAACTGTCACAGCGGATGCCAGCCGTGACATAAACTCTGTCCACTATGACACTGTATCAAGCCAAGCACCTGGCGCATTTGTTTATACCGAGCTCCAGACGAGCGTTCCTATCGATAAATTCCCCTGGCAGGATCGCAATACAAAACTTAAAACAGCTCCGGGCCTCATCGGCAAAACGTGGCTGAGTGACACAATACGCATACTTTAGGCGGCTTTGATGCCTTTGATAATGTTGAGAATGCACAAGAATTTGCACTTCACAGCTTCCCCAAAGTCGCAGCGTCGTTGAATTCAGCGTTCATTACCCGCGTTTTTGATGCGTCGATAACGGTAGAAATGAGTCGTGACATGCGCTCACCATTTTACACATGAGCACTATCGGCTCCATACGAACAAACGACATGCATGATGCCGTCAGCCAAGGAACTCCCTTAGCTGACGGTACTCATCATTATCATGAAAGAATTGCATTAGGTGTTATTCGAGGGCGGCAGTTAAGATCTCAATCATTCCGTAAATTCATTCATCGCTTAATATCCGAGGCCTACCGCACCCTCATCAAATATCGCTTAATCTGAAACTAACGCGTCCGCGAGTTCCTTAAAGTTCGATACGATGAGATCCGGTTGGTGCGGCGTTTCTCCAAATGGTCGCTTGCGACGATCAATGAACGCCGTCCGCATACCGTAAGATTTTGCCCCATGACAGTCGAACGCATGGTTAGCAACGAACAAGCAGCTTGATCTGTCGACGTTCAGTTGCTCTTCCACTGTTGCATAGGTTTTCCAATGAGGTTTGAAATAACCTGCATCTTGCACAGAGGTTGTATGATCAAATGGGAAACCAATATGTGGCTTGGCCGCTTCCAGCATATCCCGGTCGCCGTTCGATAGAATAGCGAGCTTGTATCCACCATCGCGCAGTTTCTGCAAGGCTTCGACAACATCGGGAAACGGTTTCAATTTCTCGATCTGACTAACCAGCCAGCAGACCTCATCTTGTGAGTATGAAATCTCGCAGCGATCCATCACAAATGACACCGCTCTGTGCCCGATTTGGCGATATGGCGTATGCCCACGGTCACATAATGCATCAATCATTGAGTTCTCATAATGCGTACGCCGCCACCATGTGACGAACCGGTGTGGTTCTCCATCCCAGCCTTTATCCTTTAGAAAAGTTGAAACCGCATCAACCAGGCCTTGCTGCATATCAACAACTGTACCGTACTGATCGAAAACCAATACTTTGATCTCGCGTGCGAGCGCGTCGACATTTTCCATTTAATTTCTCCTGATTGATGACTATCTACAGATGGGAATAGCTTGGCCTACAGGATAGGGATAAGTTATTGGCATCGTCAAAATTAATTGGAGCTACATAAAAATGGACCTGCATCTCAAAGACAAATCAGCGATCATCACAGGTGGCTCCAAAGGCATTGGCGCAGGCGTCGCCATGGGTTTGGCTGCCGAGGGGTGCGATGTCACCATCATCAGTCGCACTGAAGCTGAACTGACCAAGACTGCTGAAAAAATTTGTACCGAAACCGGTGCTAACGTCAGCATCTATGCTGCTGACTTAAGCAAACCAGGCGCGATTGATACACTCATTGCGGCGCTACCCCTTCCAGACATCCTTGTGAATAACGCAGGTGCTATTCCTGCTGGTGATTTACAGGCTGTGACGGAAGAACGCTGGCGCGATGCATGGGACCTCAAGGTTTTTGGCTACATCAATATGTGCCGCGCTTTTTACGCCGAAATGAAGTCACGAGGCCATGGCACCATTGTAAATATCACGGGCCTTGCTGCTGACCGTACGGATGCGAATTATATAGCAGGGACTGCAGGCAATGCATCTTTGAATGCGTTCACCCGGGCCCTTGGCGGGAGAAGCCTGAATGATGGCGTACGTGTTGTTTCTGTATCGCCGGGCCCCGTTGAAACTGAGCGCCTTGTTGGATTGATGCGCACCCGTGCCGAAGCCGAACACGGTGATCCCGATCGTTGGCAGAGCTATCTTTCAAATTTACCATTAGGTCGTGCTGCAACAGTGCAGGAAGTCGCCAACGTCGTTGTCTTTATGGCGTCCGAGCGTGCAAACTTTGTCAACGGATCCGTGGTGACGGTAGACGGTGGACATGGCGCAAATCAAGGCAGCTTTACATAAAGAATGTATCTTATGAAACAACAGTCCCGACGCACATTTATAAAACTAGCCGCAGCTTCATCCGCTTTATTCGCAACGGGCACAACAAAGGCCCTGGCAACTCCAACATTGCTCCGCAGGCCAATCCCTAAATCCGGAGAGCTCATCCCCGCGATTGGCATGGGCACGTGGGTTACATTTAATGTTGGTGACAATATTTCGCTTAGGGATCAGCGAACCGATGTTTTGAAAACGTTCTTTGATTTAGGCGGCGGCATGATCGACTCGTCACCAATGTATGGGTCTGCCGAAGATGTCATGGGATACAGTCTAGCGAAGCTTTCCAATACTCAGGGCATGCTTTCCGCCACCAAAATCTGGACATCGTCTAAAGATGAAGGACGCAGCCAAATCAATGATTCATTTCGTTTATGGGGTTTGAAGAAGTTTGATCTGTTCCAGGTCCATAAGTTGCTGAACTGGGAAGAACATCTGGATACGCTCAGAGAGCGCCGGGCAGCTGGCCAAATTCGATACATCGGCATAACGACATCGCATGGCTCCAGACACTCTGAGATGGCGCGCACTATGGAGACCCAGGATATCGATTTTGTGCAATTCACTTATAATGTTGAAGACAGGGATGCCGAAGACCGTCTTTTGCCACTCGCCGCCGACAAGGGCATTGCCGTGATCATCAATCGGCCGTTTCAGCGTGGCACTTTGACCAACCGCTTTGAAGGAAAGCCCCTTCCGACATGGGCCTCTGAATATGGGATCACGAGTTGGGCGCAATATCTACTTAAGTTTGTTGTCTCCCATCCTGCAGTGACCTGTGCGATACCTGCGACGTCTAAAGTTGAGCATATGAAAGAGAACATGAACGTGTTGCAGACCCGCCTGCCAGATATCAAAGATCGCCAACGCATGCTCGATTACGTTCAAAGTCTTTAAGATCATGGATCGGCTGATCCCTTATTCTACCGATGTCTACAATGCTATCATCTCTGATCACAATCTAAGCCTCTGGCCATTGCAGGTTTTCGTTGTGGTGCTTTGCTTAAGTGTTATTGGCTTGGCGCGTCGCGGCGGTGCGAATAATGTCGCCTTCATGATCCTGGCCGTGTTCTGGATTTGGTGCGGTGTCCATTTTCATATTACGACCTACGCAACGATCAACAGGGCGGCACACTACTTCGGCTATGCATTTATCATCCAAGGTGTGGCGATCGCTTTATGGACTTTTTGGACGCGGGGTCAATTTGTTAAACCCCAACACAGGGTATGGGTTTGGGCAGGGATTGGTTTGATTATAAGTGCTGCGGTACTCCACCCACTGCTTTTAACGGCAATGAATGCACCGATCACATACGCCGAGATACCTGGCGTGATGCCAATGCCAACAGCCGCACTCACACTTGGCGTATTGTTTTTAATGCCACAGCGTTTTGCTTTATGGCTGCTGGTTATACCCGTTACCTGGAGTCTTTGGGATGGCATGAGCGCTTGGACACTTGGTCAAAATTTAAGTTTAATATTGCCATGTATTGTCGTGATTGCAGCGTTTTGCTGGATTATGAAGACGCTTTCAAATCACGGATCGTCTGTTCGATAACATCCCGATTTCCACCAACGGGCAGTGTATCCGCAATCAAAGACAAACATTCATGCGTATGCTGTATCACATTTATATCTGTCACTGTATAAGGTGTAGCCTTCTTAAATACTGCATCTACAAAATCTTTGAACAAGAACGGTTTCGAATACACTCGATCAGAACGATTGAACGAGTCATTTAAACTTTCATGCTTGGCAAAATGCAGAATACCCACTTGCAGCCAATTGACGCATGTAATCGCTGTATATGGATCGTTCACACCTGGTGACAATGCCCGTGCAATGATCTCAACAAGCTGATCCGCGACAAACTTAATATTTTGATTAACTGTCGGCGAGATACCTGTCGCAAAACATGCATTTAATGAGCAAAGCGTTTCTTCGCTAAGAGACCTATCCGTCCAAACGGACATGACAGGCTTTCCAACGGTCACAAATGCCCCGGGTCGCTGCATGATCTCAATCTGTAAATCATGCTTACCCGCCAACTTAACAAGTGTGTCTATATCAAGGGCGTGGATGTATCCGTTGGAATCCAGCACAATCTTTGTTGCGTCATCCTCATCAACACTGTCGATCCATTTTCTGTTTCTGTACAAAGCACCACATGGTCATCTGAACGGTCTGGAAAACGGTTCTCGATCCCCATCTTCAAGGCGCAACCTAAATTTGCGATGATCCGTTCTATGTTGATCGTTTCAGGGACATGGTGAATGAAATAGATCAAAACCCCCATGCAGCAGACCGCCAATCCAATCGACGTCCCAATCGATACATACGCCAAAGCAGACACACTCTCAGATACCAAAGGATCGCTCCCCCGCACGAAACGCAGAACGATCAGCGAATAAATGAATGTTCCAATAAAAAACCCGAGGCTGACCTGGCTGCCTCGGTCTCGCATTAAGTTTCCAATGAGCCTTGGACCGAATGTCCCACTTGCGAATGACACTGCGACCATCGTTATTGAAAAGACCACGCCCGCGACACCGATAATAGACCCCACGATCATGGACAAAACGACGCGTGCTGTGTCCGTTTCAATCGGATGGAAGGCAAAGAGACCCGAACTCATATCGCTCGCAGAATTATGGTCTATACCTATTATCACCAATGCGAGAGCAATAGACGCGAGTAAAAACGCAGCCGGAATGCACCAATAGCTCGCCAAAAGGTGTCGATAGAGCTGCAGTAAATTTGCACTAAGTTCCATGTCACATCCACATATCATTCATTAAACTATGTGTAGCATGCGCGACGACGCGACACCAAAGCATCATCAAATATTTAGCAAAACGACCTCAAACATTGCCAGAACGAGCCGCCTGAGATACATAACGGCCAACAGATTTACGCAATTCAGGCGCGGAGCGAACAATGGCCAGTTACCAGTATTCATATGTCATGAAGGGTGTCTCAAAGACATTCCCAGGCGGCAAAGAAATCCTCAAGAATATCACCCTCTCTTTTATGCCTGATGCCAAGATTGGTGTCCTCGGTCAGAACGGTGCTGGTAAATCCACATTAATGAAAGTCATGGCTGGCCTTGATACGGATATCACAGGTGAAGCCTGGGCCGCCAAAGGTGTTCGCGTTGGTTATCTAGAGCAGGAACCTCACCTCGACCCAACGAAAACCGTTGAAGAGAACGTTACTGATGGTTTGGGCGGCGTTAAGGACCTACTCGACCGTTTCAACGAAATCAGCGCCAAGTTTGCTGAGCCGATGGAAGATGACGAGATGAATGCCGTCATTGCTGAGCAGGCCGAACTTCAAGAGCAGATCGATGCCGTTGATGGCTGGGATCTGGACCGTACTATCAGCATTGCGATGGATGCCCTGCGTTGCCCGCCTGCCGACAGCAGCGTCGAAAAGCTGTCTGGTGGTGAACGCCGTCGCGTCGCGCTTTGTCGGTTGCTTTTACAAAAGCCTGAAATGCTGCTCCTCGACGAACCAACAAACCACCTGGATGCAGAATCTGTGGCATGGCTTCAGCGCCATCTCAAAGACTACGAAGGCACCGTGGTTATGGTCACGCACGACCGGTACTTCCTCGACAACGTCACAGGCTGGATTTTGGAAATCGACCGCGGTCGCGGCATCCCTTATGAAGGTAACTATTCCTCATGGCTTGAGCAGAAACAAAAGCGTCTTGCCCAGGAAGAGCGCGAAGAGTCCGCACGTCAACGCACCCTCGGCGAGGAACTCGAATGGATCAGACAGAGCCCCCGTGCCCGTCAGGCAAAATCCAAGGCCCGGATCACCGCATACGAGGATTTGCTCACAAAATCACAGGACATTGCACCTGGTTCATCACAGATCGTTATCCCGGCAGCCCCACGTTTGGGCGGCCTTGTGATTGAAGCCAATGATATCAGCAAAGCATTTGGCGACCGGTTACTTGTCGAAGGTTTGTCCTTCAAAATTCCACCCGGTGCCATCGTCGGCATCATCGGCCCGAACGGTGCCGGCAAGACGACCTTATTCCGCATGATTACCGAACAGGACAAGCCAGACGGCGGCGAAATCCGCGTCGGCGATACCGTTAAGCTTGGCTATGTTGATCAAAGCCGTGACTCCTTGGATCCGAATAAATCCGTATGGGAAGAAGTATCTGGCGGTCTCGACGAAATCGACCTCGGCAAGCGCAAGATGATGTCGCGCGCCTTCGTCGCTCAGTTCAATTTTAAGGGTGGCGATCAACAAAAGAAAGTTGGCCAGCTATCCGGTGGAGAGCGTAACCGCGTGCACCTCGCCAACATGTTGAAGTCCGGCGCCAACGTTCTGATGCTCGACGAACCAACCAACGACCTGGACATCGACACACTCCGCGCCCTCGAAGAAGCGATCGCCGAGTTCGCCGGTTGCGTCCTGATCACGTCACACGATCGCTGGTTCCTCGACCGCTTGGCAACACACATCCTCGCCTTCGAAGGCGACAGCCACGTGGAATGGTTTGAAGGCAACTACGAGGACTACGAAGCCGACAAGAAACACCGCCTCGGCGAAGACGCCCTCGAGCCACACCGCATCAAGTACAAGCCTCTTACGCGCTAGGCCGGGAATAGCGTCTCAAGATCTTTAAACCGTAACGTCCGCTTCTGACCCGACTCAGATATTTTTTGAACAGCTTACCTGGTAATTCTAACTGCTTATCACCTGTGTGGATTATGGCCCGATGCCATCATCCAGTAGTGTGCCTGGTGGTGGGAGCCGGAGGCCTTCATACCAAAAAAACCAAGAGCTTTGATCTTGGCCTTGTCCTGCGGCGGAACGATCACCGTAATCATAGCGCCGCCATCAATTTTCCGCGCGGTATATTCCCAACCGTTGATCCCGCCCATGACAGCCGCGCTATCACCAATCAATGCGACAAACTTGCGCGAAGCACAGCGGTTGATCGAAACAAGCAAAGCCCAAGGCAAGATCGTCATTAACGGCTTCGATTAAGCCACGTATTAAATAGGAGACGCTTATGTCTAAACTCACCATCGTCGCCAATATCAAGGCCGCACCGGGTAAAATCGACCTGGTTAAAGCCGAGCTAGAAAAGCTTATTCCGATCACCCGCGCTGAGGCCGGCTGTATTCAATATGATCTGCATCAGGATAATGACAATCCTGCACATTTCATGTTTTACGAAAACTGGGAGTCCCGCGAATTGTGGCAGGCCCACATGAGCGCGCAGCACCTCAGTGACTATATGTCTGCCACGGAAGGTGCCATCGCAAATTTTATGCTAAATGAAATGACGCACGTGAGCTGATCACAAATATACGCAACTGATATTCGTTCATCGCGAGGCAAATCCGTCATCTATACCAGAAAATTGGATCGTCACTTTGGCGTGATCACATACAAATATCTGGACGATTGTCTCTTCACTCCCCATGTATGGCTTAACAAGTTACCATCAAAAGGTAGCAGATAAATTTATGAGGATTCTAGTATGAGCGATTCATTGACTTACACACCCCCCGAAGTCTGGACATGGGATTCCGAGAACGGTGGCAAGTTCGCAAACATTAACCGTCCGATCTCAGGTGCAACCCACGAAAAGGAATTGCCGGTTGGCAAACACCCTTTGCAGCTTCATTCCAAAGGGACACCAAACGGCGTTAAAGTCACCATCATGCTCGAAGAGCTATTGGCCCTAGGTCATGAAGGTGCCGAGTACGACGCGCACATGATTGAAATTGGCGACGGCGATCAGTTCGGCAGTGGTTTCGTTGGCATTAATCCAAATTCGAAAATTCCAGCCCTCCTTGACCGGAGCACAGAAACACCAACGCACGTGTTCGAGTCTGGCGCGATCTTGATGTATCTGGCCGAGAAGTTTGATGCGTTTTTACCTAAGGAATTACCTGCCCGTAGCGAATGTTTGTCTTGGTTGTTCTGGCAGATGGGGAGTGCGCCTTATCTAGGTGGTGGCTTTGGTCATTTTTATCACTACGCGCCTGAGCCATATGAGTACCCAATCAACCGGTTTACGATGGAAACCAAACGTCAACTGGACGTGCTCGACAAGCATCTTGCCGATAATCGCTATATGATCGGAGATGAATACACCATTGCAGACATCGCTATTTGGCCATGGTACGGCGTACTTTGCCTGGGCAAGCAATACAATGCGGGTAAGTTCCTCGATGTTGATTCTTATAAGAATATGCAGCGCTGGACCCGTGAAATCGGACAACGGGAAACCGTAATCCGTGGGCGTGCCGTCAATCGCTCAATCGGTGAAAAAAATGAGCAGTTACATGAACGTCATGACGCCAGCGATTTTGATGGTGGTATCGGTGTTAAGATTTAAGGCTATTTAACCTTAAGTCTCGGATAAGAAAACAAATCGTCATCGGGTGGGGTTCGAGATTATTCTCGTATCTCACCCGAATGCGTTTTGAAACACGGCGACAAAGATTCCCAGGAAATCATCTATTCCCAACGACTATCAGCCCAAGCAGCGATTGATATAACGTGATGAACATCAATCCCATCATTCGTTAATGGAAAACGTACCAACGATTGTTCGAAGGGCACGAGCTCACCAAAATCATCCAGGTTAACCATCCCTTTCGATGCCATAGGTTTTTATTCTCAATAACCCATACATATTCACTCCATCCTACCTTCCCACGAAAATTTAGCTTTTGCTGAATGGATTCCCCCGTCTTATCAAAACCTTTTCGGATAACGTGTTCCGTACCCCAAAAGCGCATAATAAAATCAAGAGGGTTTCGCTTTACATCCGCAACCACGATGTAAGGGATTGTTTTTGGATCGAGTTCATCCAAATGAATATCACGCCACGACGGCGCAAAAGAATCTCCGTAGCGTTCGTTCCAATAGTCCTGAAACCCTTGTATCGCTGGCGTTAAAACGTCGGAAATCGGGATATTTTGCAATTTATGTAAACATCTCTATTTCTGTGTCATCGACATCTAATCTCTACATTAAAGCATCAGCCTGATCACACTCGATAAATATGTGGTTAATTATACAAGAGTGTGAGCCACGTTATTTACAAGAATACTAGCCTGCTAAAATCGATCTGGGCGGACAACATCCACTTCGGAAATTGTAATAAATCCAGACCGACGCTCTACAAATGGGAACACTGCATCAAGAACAGCATCTTTAAATTGAATATCAATAATACACATCACCACATACATGCCATCTGCATCACTGATTTGTCCGTCTCGAGACCAGACGCCGTGTGCACCACTCCCAGCATGAACTGGCACAACGGTGAAACCTCTGACGCCTTCTTGAGCATCAAGAAGTTCTGTCAGACTTGGCACCAAAGCTTGTTCAATAAATATTTCTACGCGGTTCTTACGGTATGTTTGCATAGGCTTTATTCCTCAACATTCATTTTAGAATAACCAGTCCGCAATCGCGACATAGAGTGGAATACCGACAATTACATTAAATGGGAACGTCACACCAAGCGATAAAGTGACGTAAATAGATGGGTTTGCCTCAGGAAGTGCCAAGCGCATAGCCGCAGGTACGGCGATGTATGAAGCCGAAGCTGACAACACCATCATTAAAGCCTTACCTGCAATCGACATATCGAGTGGCCAGACCGCCAGCATCATCAATCCCGCACCAATAAGTGGCATGTACAATCCAAAGAGTATCGTACCCTTATCAAGCGCACGTCGATTTTGAGCCAAACCACGCCCAGCAACGGCACCCATATCAAGTAAGAACAGACACAATACGCCTTTGAATGGATCAACAATAAATGGCTTCACATCAGACAATCCGTCTGACCCTGTCATCCAGCCAATCGCGAACACCCCCAACAAAGCGACGATAGATCCGTTGAGGACCGCCTCTCGCATAGACAAGGCTCTCGGTTCACCTTTTCCACTCGTTGCCCCAGCTTTGATGTGACGCAATCCAGAGACCAGCAACAATTGCGGGCGCCTCCATCGCTGCGGCAATCGCAACCAAATATCCTTCGGCGCTGTCACCACGGTCGGTTAACACCTGAGATGCTGTTAGAAACGTGACAATACTTATAGAACCGTAATGGGCCGCAACGGCAGCTGCATCAACCTGAACGAGGCCACTCGTCATTCGAAGCAATCGATAGCCAATGAATGGAAGCAGCGCACTCAGTGCAATTCCAACAACGATGGGCATGATTGCGCCAAGCCCAGCGCCACTTTCCGTCATGCCGACGCCGCCTTTAAAACCAATGGCGATCATCAGGTAAAGTGCTACCGTTTTTGCCACCGGTTGCGGCAACGTCAGATCAACACGCACAAGGGCCGCAATGAAACCCAGCGCGAAGAACAACACCATCGGAGATGTCAGATTCTCAATCGCAATCTGAACAAACGCTTCCATGCCGTATTTATCCTATGCGGATCACGCTGCTGAGGAGGCCGTACCTGTTTCAGCGGAGCTTCTCCCCGCAAATCGTAAGATCAAGTATCCAACAACACCCGAGACGATACTACCCGAAAGTACACCAATTCGAACAGCACGTGCATGCTCTGGGTCATCAAACGCCAGGGTTCCAATGAACAAGCTCATGGTAAATCCAATACCCGTGAGCAATGCGACGCCGTAGATGTGCTTAGAGTTACTCCCCTTCGGAAGCCGACATACGTTCGTTTTGATTGCAATCCATGCAAAGCCGAAGACGCCGAGCTGTTTACCAACGAATAATCCAAGTGCAATACCCAAAGGTAGTGGCTCCAACAAGGCAAGAACGCCCAACGCAAAAGCAATGTCCGTTGCAGCTGGAATTGCCCAGCCACGCATTTCTTCGGGCGAGCTCCAGTTGAAAAAGACAAAAACAAGTGCAGGCATCGCCATACCACCAACGACAGCAATAGCTGGTAACGCAGCTTCTCTTGGATCAGATAAATGCCCGTCCATTAATTCTCGTTTAATCTCAAGTGCCACAAAGAAGAAGAAGATTGCCATAAGGCCATCGTTAATCCACAGCAGCAAAGGCTTTGCGATAATAAGCGCGCCAATCTGCAACTTCATTGGCGTCTCTAAAAGACCATCATAGAGCCAGGCCAGCGATGAGTTATCTAGAACCAGCGCCAGAATTACCGCTAGAAACAATATTACACCTGGCGCAGCATCATGCTGAAAAATTTCTGGAAGCCTGTGGCCGATGAAGAACTATTAGGCATGAGATAAACCTTATATATATTAAGCTATAAACAGATATGTAATACTTGTAATGTTTATAAACAAATATAAAATTATATAAACTTCCATTAATTTGAGAATAAAGCACACACCGGAAAAATGCCAATGCTATCCAAACCAATGCTCACTGTTCATGAAATTGCTAACCTGCTTAAGATGCGCGAAAGCACAGTCCGAGCATGGATACGTGATGGCGACTTACGGGCGATTAAAATGGGACGTGACTGGCGTGTTTCAGTCAAAGATCTCGAAGCGTTCATGGATGACCACGCCAACCGCCCCGCAGATGATAACGAAGATTAAATAAAGTACCTGAAACGCCTATGAGCGGGGCTTCGCGCCTAACGAAGTCACAAACTCAACCAATGCTTCATATGGTTGAGCACCCACAACACCCTGACCTTCACTCACAAACGTCGGCACGCCCGTTACGCCATAACTGTGCGACTTCGCCCAATCGGCATCAACGACATCCTTGAAACTACGGTCATCAATCACAGCTTTGGTCGCTGTTTCGTCAAGACCAACAGACTTCACGACGTCCAGAATCACATCAGCGTCACCGATGTTACGGCGATCGACGAAATATGCCTTGTAAAACTTATCATGTATTTTCTCGCCACCAGGCTGTGTATCAGCCCATGACCCAACCTCTTGGGCCATGCGGCTATTATATGTGTGGCTGCGGTCTTTAAATGGAAGGCCATCAGCTTCCATGAGGCCATGCATGCGCATGTTCTTAATCTGAATTTCTTCTGGCCCACATGAAAACAGGTCCATCAGAGCTCTGCCCTCTTGAGGAGTATCTGGATGAAGTGGAAAATGTATCAATTTAACATTGATATCATAATTTTCCTTGAGCTTTTTGACCCGATTATCACCAAGATAACACCAGGGACACACGTAATCTGAGAAAACTTCAAGCGTAATAGGATTACTCATTATTTGTGCCCTTTTGGTTGGCGTGTAACAGAAACGTAGGGTGCAGCCTCTAAAATACAAGCCGTTTTCTTATAATGGCGCCGCCCAGCCTGCCCGGAAGGTATCCTTAACCTTTTCGGTGGTTAATGTTACAATCAGGCCTCTGTTGATAGGCCATTAACATAAAGGATCATCGATATGGCGTCAGAAGAAGGTACCAATACCGATCCCGAGGAAAAGCCAACGCGAAAGCGGTTTGAGCTTGAGCCGTCATCCCTCGACGAAATGACCCACGCTGAAGCACGTATGTTGTATGCAGAATCGACAGAAACATTGCGGTTCATAAAAGGACATCAATGGAAAACTGTTGGCGCGACACTTATGACCTATCTAGGACTGATTTTTATCGCTGGCTTTGTCGACGGCGCCCATGCACTCGCTAATAAATTCATGGTGATTTCCGTTTTCTTGGGGGCCGTCGTTGTTCATCTGGCATTGAATGCGATTACAACCGGCTAATCCCACGCTCTAAGCTATTTTGTCCATAACGGCGCACAAGCAGGTCTTGTTGGATTGTTGCCAATGACAAGCGCCCCCACCACAATGACAAATCTTCGAGTTCAAAATCTCTCCATGCAGGAAGAATATTCTCACCGCTTTTCACACGCCAAAGCTACCCTTGAAGCGATACCTAGGTTAAAAAGTAATTATGCTCGAGCCATCCGACACACCCCAACCTGATGTCCCTCTCTTAAAGAACAGAGATTTTCTGCTGTTCGTCATATGTAGGTCTTTCAATGTTGTTAGTGTTCACGCATTAACCGTGGCGGTTGGCTGGCACGTCTATCAGATCAGCAGTGATCCATTTGACCTAGGGTTGATTGGATTAGCCCAATTCGCACCGGCATTTATCTTATTCTTATTGGCTGGCATTGTCGCAGACAGATACCAGCGTAAACGCATCATGGTGTTCTGTAATTTTTTGCATATCATCGCAGTGTCACTGATCGCTGCATTGTTTTGGTATGACAACGTTTCCGTTGGTGCCATTCTGGCTGTTCTCGTTTTACATGGTGCAGCACGTTCCTTCTTTCACACTGCAAGTCAGGCAATATTGCCCAACTTGATGAGCACGGCACAATTTCCCCGCGCCGTCGCATTATCGTCGTCAGCGAATAAGGCGGCCCAGCTATTTGGGCCTGCGTTCGGTGGGCTATTGATTGCATGGCTAGATGACGGTGTTTATTTTGTCATTATTATCGCCTTCATAATCGCAGGCACAGCAGCTGCATTGATCAGTCGCAGGCTCAAGATCAGCGCGCCTGAACCTTTCGGCCTCGAGACCGTTGTCGGCGGCTTCCGTTATGTTTGGCATAACAAGGTCGTGCTGGGGGCTGTTTCAATTGACCTGATGGCCGTTTTGTTTGGTGGCGTGATGGGATTACTGCCCGTTTTCGCCAGCGATATTCTTCATGTTGGACCTGACGGGCTTGGCCTTATGCGCGCCACACCTGGTGCTGGCGCACTGATCGTCGGATTAATACTGACACAAATCCCATCGCCCCGGCATATGGGGGCAGCATTGTTCATATCCGTAGGTATCTTTGGCGTATCTATTATTGTCTTCAGTCTATCGACGTCATTTTGGTTATCGATCGCCGCTCTTGCTGTTTATGGCGCTGGCGACATGATTAGTGTTTATGTTCGCCAAACACTGGTCCAGATCGCAACACCAGACAATATGCGTGGCAGGGTCAGTGCTATAAATTCAGTATCAATTAATGCGTCGAATGAATTGGGCGATTTCCGTGCGGGCATTATGGCGGGGGGCATCGGTACTGTCGGCGCTGTTCTCTTTGGTGGCATCGCAACCGTTGGAATCACGGTCCTGTGGTGGAAACTGTTTCCGGCAATCGCTAAGGTCGACCGACTTGATCAACCGTTGTAATATTTTCTGACATGGATGATTCAACACAACAACGTGAGCTCCAACGCATAGAAAAGCTCGCCAATACATTGGACACAGCCGTCGGGATTCCGGGCACACGGTTTTCAGTAGGCCTTGATGGCTTAATTGGGCTCGTGCCTGTCGTCGGCGATACAGCCATGCTCGCAAGTGGCTTATGGATTGTTCATCGCGCCCAAAAGATGGGCATACGTAAAACCGTCCTTACCAAAATGCTTTTTAACCTGGGTATCGATGCAACGGTAGGGGCCATCCCTGTTGTCGGCGACCTGTTTGATTTCTTCTGGAAGGCGAACCAACGTAATATTGCTCTCGTAAAAAAAGAAATCGACAAACACCCTTTGTCTAAATGACAAAGTAAAGAGATGGAACAAAATCACACTAAAATGCAGCGATAAATTCAGGTTATTCTATAACTACCAAATTCTGTGCGGCCATCTTTCCTTCACGTCCCTCGATAAGCTCATAGCTTACTTTTTGGCCCTCTGTTAAAGCAGCAAGGCCTGATTGTTGGACGGCGCTAATATGAACAAAGGCGTCTTTCGAGCTATCTTCAGGCTCAATAAATCCATACCCCTTCGTTTGGTTGAACCATTTAACGGTTCCATTTGCCATGACAAAACTCCCTTCGCGACAGCGTTCTTTGCGGAACTGCAACCCCTGCAGATCTCCTGCATGGCATCCACTCTGTCGAAAAGTACCTGGGTTTGCCGCAGAATACGGTAGTCTAAACAACTCTCGACTGTGCACGCCCAAAAAGCTTAGCCGATTTTTTTCGTGAATCTCAATTGAAATATTGTTGCAGATTATGTGTGGCGGTTACTGTCGCTTAAGATGGGTTGAGTTCGCTGGTCTTTTTTCTAAGCTCTTCAATCAAACCAGCAACGCTGCCTTTATTCTTAATAATCGATGCAAATTCCCGCTGTAAAGTGATGCTCATTGACGCACCCTCAATCACCACGTCGAGAACCTTATATATGTCACCCTTGCGGCCTACACGCCACAATACGCTGATTGCCTTACCATCGACGCCATCAGGCCGAACGATCTCAGTATAAACTGTTGCGCGATTTTCATCGACAGTTGTGGTCTTTACGATTTTAAGCTTCTCACCAGAGTATGACTCAAAGCGATCAACGTACATCGTGACCATAAGGTCTTCAAATAGCTCTAAGAATTCACGTTGCTCATCTTCGTTTGCACGGCGCCAGTTCCGGCCTAGTGTCCAACGACCAATCTGCATCACTGCAAATTTCTCTTCAAATAATTTTCTAAAAGCCGCAACGCGAACAGGACGTTCTTTTGTTTTATCTGTCAGCGATTGCACTGCTTCGTGCTCGAGTGCCCGAATGAATTCACTAGAACCTTCTTCAAGGCTCTCTGCCATGACGGCTGTTGACGATGCCGCAAAGAAAAACAATGCGATAAATAATATGTATAGTCGTTTCATCATTCTTATTCTCAAGCTTCCCAGAAACTTCTTTTCCGGTCGATAAATTATTTCACCGCAATAACCAATGCGCCCAGACGATACGTTCAGAGCAACGATAATACCATGTAAAAATACCATCATCACATTCTTCAGAATCGTATAATCAAAAGCTTACAAGTCACTAAACACTTTATCTAGTGTATCTGTCATCTCAGCAACAAGCTCACGTGGAATTGATTCTTCCATGATGAATAGCCGAAGAATCATAAAAATATGATCGGTACATGAGTATTTTCTTGACATAAAGATATCTTTATATCTTTTGTTTCATCTCAAACATGAAAGTATATTGTAATGAACCGCACGATCCTGCTCCTCAAGGCCTTAGCCGAGCCCACACGGCTCCGCATTATAGCGCTTTGCATAAGCGGCGGTGATCTTGCGGTAAGTGAATTCGTACGGATACTTGGGCAAAGTCAGCCACGCGTATCCCGACACCTGAAGCTATTAACGGATGCAGGTGCACTGATCCGCATTCCAGAAGGAAGTTGGGTATTCTATCGGATTAGCGCCGAAGGTGCTGTGAGCAGTATTGTCGACGCCCTTATCGCAGACATCCCAGAAGATGACATTACCCTGTCCCGAGATCACGAACGCCTCATAATAGTTAAGAAAGAACGCGCTGAAGCTGCAGATACGTATTTTGGTGAAAACGCTGCGATCTGGAATGAAATCCGTGCCATGCACATCGATCAGCGTGACGTTAACGCAGCTCTTGAACACCTAATGCAAGACAAACCAAGTCGCACATTTTTAGATATTGGTACCGGCACCGGTGAGATGCTGCTGCATTTCGCAAAGCACATCGAGCAAGGTGAAGGCATTGATGCGTCCCGTGAAATGTTGGCCGTTGCGCGCGCCTCACTCGAAGCAGCAGACGCACATCACTGCCATGTACGTCAGGGTGACTTGTACTCACTGCCTTTCGATGCAGACACATTTGATATCATTCTCATTCATCAGGTCCTGCACTATGTCGATGACATAAAGGGTGCCGTCATTGAGGCCGCTCGCGTATTACGTCCTGGCGGCATACTCCTGATCGCTGATTTTGCACCGCATGCAGCTGAAGAACTCCGAACTGCACACCAGCATCGTCGATTAGGGTTTGCGGATCAGGATATTGAAATTGAGCTTCGTGCTGCATCTTTGGACCTTGATCAAATTACACACCTCGCCGGCGACCCATTGACCGTCTCTATATGGGCGGCATCGAAATCTGACGCTGCTAAAAGGACCTGACACTATGATCCATCGCGTATCACCGACAGAAAAAGACCCACGGATCATGAACGTCTCTCGTGGCGGACGCCCGCCATCGCCAGCGATGATGATCGCGGCCCCATTGCCTGACGATGTCTCTGTATCGTTCGAATTTTTTCCTCCAAAAAGCGATGCTGCAGCTGAAACGCTTTGGAATGCCATAAAGCGCCTTGAGCCTTTGAACCCAGCATATGTTTCTGTGACATACGGTGCGGGTGGCACAACCCGAGAACGTACACACAATACAGTGACCCGCATTGCCAATGAAACGGCCATGCCGCCAGCCGCCCATTTAACATGCGTCGGTGCAACCCGAGAAGAAGTTGATGCTGTTGCACAAAGTTACTGGGACGCCGGTGTCCGTCATATCGTCGCATTACGAGGTGATCCCCCTGCGGACGCCAGCCAGTACGTGCCTCATTCAGGGGGTTATGACTATGCATCTGACTTGGTAACAGGCCTTAAGAATATTGGTAATTTTGAAATATCGGTTGCCGCTTACCCTGAAAGCCATCCAGAAGCTCAAAGCGCAGAGGCGGACTTAGACAATCTGAAGAAAAAAATTGATGCGGGCGCCACCCGCGCCATCACTCAATTCTTTTTTGATCCAGAGGTATTCCTCAGGTTCCTCGATCGCGCACGCGCTGCCGGGATCACCATTCCCATTGTTCCAGGTATTCTGCCCGTTACTAATTTCACACAAACAGCAAAGTTTGCAAAAATGTGTGGCACGAATGTACCGGACTGGATGCATGCTTTGTTTGAAGGACTGGATGAAGATCCTGAATCGCGAAAGCTTGTCGCCGCCAGTGTTGCTGCCGAACAGTGTCGTGTTCTCCATGCGAATGGAATTAATGCCTTTCATTTCTATACGATGAACAAGGCCGATCTTTGCTATGCAATTTGTCATGTCATGGGCGTTCGCGCGCCCGCAGCCTTCCAATAATAACAAGTAAAAGAGACGAAAATGAGCTGCTCACATCACGATCACACATCACCATCCGAACGCCCAGCTGACGCCCCTAAAGGCGACGCAAAACCGGCATCCATGGATAGCATGCCACCTTTGCCTGCAGGCGACCGTACCGTAGAAGTCACAAAGCTATTGGAAGACCGTATTCTGATTCTCGATGGTGCCATGGGAACAATGATCCAGGCTCGCACGTTAGAAGAAGAGGATTTCCGCGGCGCACCCTTCGCCGATTGGCCGAGCGACCTCAAAGGGAACAACGATCTTTTGACGCTGACACGCCCAGACGTTATTCGAGATATTCACGCAGGTTTCATTGAAGCTGGCGCAGATATTGTTGCTACCAATACTTTTAACTCGAACCGTGTATCGCAAGCTGATTACGGCATGGAAGACTTATCTTATGAGTTAAACTATCAGGCTGCGCGTCTCGCACGCGAAGCCGCCGACGCTGCCACCAAGAAAGACCCTTCCCGTCCACGCCTCGTTGCAGGTGCGTTGGGCCCGACCAGCCGCACGGCATCAATTTCGCCCGACGTTAACGACCCTGGATTCCGTAACGTCTATTTTGATGAACTTGTCGAGATCTATACCGAAGCCACACAAGCCTTATGCGCAGGCGGTGCGGACATTATTCTGGTAGAAACTATTTTCGACACCTTGAATGCCAAAGCTGCGATCTACGCAATCATGAAGTATTTCGATGACGTCGGACGACGTTGGCCAGTGATGATTTCAGGCACTATCACGGACGCATCAGGCCGGACACTTTCTGGACAAACGCCGGAAGCCTTCTGGCATGCAGTCCGCCACGTGAAGCCACTCGCTGTTGGCTTTAACTGTGCTTTGGGTGTCGAAGATATGCGTCCTCACATCAAGGCCATCTCAGATATCTCGGATACTTATGTCAGCGTTTATCCAAACGCAGGCCTGCCAAATGCCTTTGGTAACTATGATGACACGCCTGAACATATGGCTGAACATCTTGAAGAATTCGCCCGCTCTGGTCTTGTGAACGTTGTTGGCGGGTGCTGCGGCACAACGCCCGACCATATTGAGGCCATCGCCAAAGCTGTCACCAAGCATGCGCCCCGCACAAAGGCCGAACACGATTATACAACCTGTCTTTCTGGCCTTGAAGAATTGCGACTTGATGACGTAACTGGCTTCGTGAATGTCGGCGAACGGACCAACGTTGCTGGATCAGCAAAATTCGCAGGCCTTATTCGTGAAGGCCAATATGCCGAAGCAGTCGACGTAGCCCACCAGCAAGTTCTTAATGGCGCACAGATTATCGACATCAACATGGACGATGCAATGCTTGATGGCGTCGAGGCGATGCGCACATTCGTGAACTTGATTGCGTCCGAACCTGATATTGCGCGCGTCCCTGTTATGGTTGATAGCTCTAAATGGGAAATCGTCACTGAGGGCCTTAAATGTCTGCAAGGTCGCAGCATCGTAAACTCAATCAGCCTCAAAGAAGGCGAAGACGAGTTAATCGAACATGCACGTGAAGCACTGCGCTTTGGTGCTGCCGTTGTTGTGATGGCATTTGACGAACAAGGTCAGGCCGACAGCTATGAGCGGATGATCGAAATCTGCACACGCTGCTATAAAGTACTGACCGAGAAAGTCGGCTTTGCCCCTGAAGACATCGTATTCGATGCAAACATTTTCCCAATTGCGACAGGCATCAAAGAGCACGATAACTTCTCAAAAGATTACATTCAAGCCGTCGCCGCTATTAAGGAACAGCTGCCCCACGCAAAAACGTCGGGTGGCCTGTCTAACATGTCGTTCTCGTTTCGCGGCAACAATGGTGTCCGTGAAGCCATGCATTCTGTGTTTCTGTATCACGCGACACGCGCCGGCCTTGATATGGCGATTGTGAACGCGGGACAGCTTACGGTTTATGAAAATATTCCAACGGACCTGCGAAACCGGGTTGAAGATGTTATCCTTAACCGACGTGAAGATGCTGCCGAGCGATTACTTGAAATTGCAGATCAGGCAAAGTCGGGCGCCAAGTCCCGGGTCGAAGACTTGTCATG
>Ga0209425_10001369_pt1 | contig 28499 bp, 20 predicted proteins | sample COG_05_FD_184749 | JGI IMG/M metagenome (GOLD analysis project Ga0209425, IMG submission 184749) | Pelagic Microbial community sample from North Sea - COGITO 998_met_05 (SPAdes) (version 2) | ecosystem: Environmental > Aquatic > Marine > Neritic zone/Coastal water | place: Helgoland, sampling...
TATAAAGCTAATTTTGGCCCCTTACTCCCCGGGTTTAAATCTATTCCTTTTGATGATGCGGATGCCTTAGAGTCTGCGATTACCGAAAACACCTGTGCATTCATTGTCGAGCCTATTCAAGGTGAAGGGGGCGTACGTGTGCCGTCACCGGGTTACTTGAAGCGTTGCGCTGAAATATGTAAAAAACATAATGTCTTATTGATTTGTGATGAAATCCAAACAGGGATGGGCCGCACGGGCGAGCTCTTAGCGTGTCAACATGATAATGTGAAGCCTGACGGCGTCATTATGGGTAAGGCACTGGGGGGCGGGCTGATGCCAGTCTCGGCCTTCCTGTCAAGAGAAGATGTGTTAGGCGTATTTGAACACGGTGATCACGGCTCCACTTTCGGTGGCAATCCGCTGGCAGCTTCGGTTGGGCTTGAAGCCTTGAACGTCTTGCTTGATGAGGGGTTGATTGAAAACTCAAAAAAACTCGGTGACTATCTTTTGGAGAAAATGCGTGAGTGCAAATTGCCGCTCATTAAAGAGGTGCGTGGAAAAGGGTTGTTCGTCGGTATCGAGATTGACCCTGCCGTGGCAACCGCGCGCGAAGTTTGTTTGGCGTTATTAAAAAATGGCGTATTGAGTAAAGAAACGCATGAGACAGTGGTGCGACTTGCGCCACCGTTAATTATCACAAAAAATGAATTAGACGATGGCATTGCTGTCGTTATTCAAACCTTAAAAGAAATACAAAAAGGATAAATATGAATAAACGCAAAATTGCGGTTTTATTTGGCGGACGTTCTAGCGAGCATGAAATTTCACTCATTTCAGCAGCGTCCGTTATTCAGCATTTAGATCAAGCGCTATTTGAGGTTGTTCCCATTGCAATTGACAAGCAGGGGCGATGGTTGTTGCATGATATCGCAACGTTAAACTATGAAGATAATGCTATCGTCATCGATGAAGAAGCCGCACCGTTGAGCCTTTCTTTAGCGGCTAATTCTTTTAATGCCATTGCGGATGTGGTGTTTCCTGTGATTCACGGTGAGAACTGTGAGGATGGTCGATTGCAGGGCGTGCTAGAGGCCTTGAAAATTCCCTACGTCGGTTCTGGCGTCTCCGGATCGGCTGTAATGATGGATAAAGTGCTGTCGAATTATGTCGCAGAACAAGTGGGTGCAAACGTGCCAGATTGGATTAGCTTCAGAGCGCAGCAGTGGGAACAAAACAAAGTAGCGTTAATTGCAGAGATTGAAGAAAAGTTAACGTTTCCAATGTTCGTCAAGCCTGTTGTCACAGGCTCAAGCATTGGTGTTTCAAAGGTGAGTGTTGCGATTGACTTAATTGCAGCGATTGAAGAGGCTTTCGAGTTTGATACGCATGTTATGGTGGAAAACGGTGTGATTGGTCGCGAGCTAGAAATTGCTGTCTTAGAAAATATTGATGACATCACTAAGCCGCTTGTGAGTATGCCGGGTGAAATTGTGCTTCATCACGACTTCTATTCGTATGCGGCAAAATACCTTGATGAAGATGCTGCTGGTTTAGACTTGTCACCTCAGTTACCCAAAGGGCTTGTGGGCCGTATGCAAAAAACGGCAGCCTGTTTGTTTAAAGCGATGAATGCTGAAGGCTTGGGCCGCGCAGATTTCTTGTATGACGACGTCAGTGATAAGCTTTATTTTAACGAAATAAATTCTTTGCCCGGGTTTACGTCGATTAGCATGTATCCCAAAATGTGGGGTGAAGCGGGTCTTGGTTATAAAACGTTGCTCACAAAACTCGTTGATTTAGCGGTCGCGCGATTTGAGCGTACGTCAGTGTTAAAATCTAGCCCGATGGAGCTAGCCGTAGAAAATAGCTAACGATAATAATAGTGTAAAACGATGATTCGAATTAAAAAAATGATTGCACTGTTGGCGGCAAGTATAGCTGTTCCACTGTTTGCTGATACTACCATTCCGATGATCAGCGTTTCTCCTGAGGTTTTGGAGAGTAATGAATCGGGTGTGGATGATGATCAAATTCAGCGAGTGGGTGCAACGCGTTTGCAAGACGTTTTGCATAACACGCATGGGGTTCAGATATTGAGTCTTTCTGGCGGACAAAATCCTATCATCTCAATTCGGGGTTTTGGACAAAATGCCTTTGGGAATACCTTAATGGTTGTTGATGACGTACCTCGGCGGCATATCGATCAATTAACACCGACGCTTTCGATGGTTGATTTGAATGACATTCAGCAAATTGAAGTGGATGCTAGCAGTCAAAGTGTGCGTTACGGTGATTCGGCGGTTGGAGGCGTTTTGCGTATAGAAACAAAAGCGCCTGAAAAGCCTGTCAGAACAATTGGGGCGACCGTCGGGAGTTATCATGCATTTCGCTATAACATGCGACTCTCGGAGTTGCTTGGCAATGGTGTTTACTATGATCTGGTTGGTTCGCGAACTCGCTCTGATAATTACCGAGATCATGATGCGTCGTCGCATGCTGTGATAAAAACCAAGCTGGGTTTTAAGAATTCGTCGAGTGATAGTTCGCTGCAATACATCTTGTTTAATGGCGCAACCCAGTATCCTGGTGTGTTAACCAGTGAGCAAGTGGGTGATGATAGGCGGATGAATCAGCCTGGGACTGATGGATTCTTTTCACATTCTCGTATTCAAGATGTGGTAGTGAAATCAGCCTACCATGTATCGCAATCATCGAACTTTGATATTGTGGCTAATTACCAGGTGGATAAAACGTTTGGGAATATGTTTTCTGATTTTCAACAGTCAAGATTTTCAAGACAGATTTCCCCAGTGTTAACAACGGTTTTCAACAATGGCGCAACCTTAACATCGGGTGTTCAGCTTTCAAATGATCGTTACCATTATGAAACGACGTCGAATTACGTAGCAAACGATGGCCGTAAAACCTTGGGTTTGTTCTCCCTTATAAAACTACCGATTAATGAGGCACTTGATTTTGGTTTAGGTGGGCGATGGGCGGGAAGTTATGATGATCTAAATGGAGTCGATAATCTCAGTCGTGTGTTTGTGTCAGAGCAAGCGATTTATTACACTTATTCAGAGCGACTCTCCGCGTATCTTCGTCATTCAACAAACTACCGATTTCCGAAAGTAGACGAGCAAAATAATGCAGACATGAGTGCGCCACCTAAAATTCTCTCAACACAGCGCGGCGACTCTTATGAGGCTGGCCTCAAGTATCAAGACGGCGCGCTCGGTTTAACAGCGGATCTTTATAAGTTGGATTTGAATAATGAAATTTCGTATGTGCCGCCAGCGCCTGATGAAGTCGTTGGCACGAATCGAAATCTTGATCCAACAAGTCGAACAGGCTTGACTCTGGGTGCGTCGTATAAGCTATCAAAAGAGTTAACCGGTAAGTTGGATTATCATTTTGTGAGAGCACGTTTTAACAGTGGTGCGTTTGAGGGTAACAGTATTCCTTATGTTGCTCAAAACACGTTGCGATTAGCGCTCAGTTCAACGTTAAACGATAATATTGAATTAACAGGTGAGGGGCTTTACACAGGTTCGCGTTATGCGGCTGACGATGATGCTAACGTTGATTCTCAGCTGGGTGGTTTCACGATTTATAATGCAAGCGCAAGATATTCTTACAAACAGTTTTCAGCCGCGATCAGGCTCAATAATATTTTCAACAAACACTATTACAGTTATGCGTTGTATGTTGTTCCCTTTGCTGGGGTACCGTACCGAGGATATTACCCAGCCTCAGAGCGTAATGTTAATATGACGGTGACCTATGACTTTGCTTAATAGTTATAAAGGCGCGATAGCATTTGCCATCTTGTTCCATTGTGCATTTGCGCTCGGTTTTATGTCTTATTCTTTTTCGCAGAATGCGGGCGTTCCTGATGCCGTGACTGAAAATTATGTTTCAACGTATTCGGTGAGCAGGGCTCACAAAAAAGTAACGGCCGTAACGACTGGCGTCACTGTGAAAGCGGCGACCTCTGGTGCAAGTGTGCCGGATAAGTTTCAAGGCAATAATGCATTGCTGGCGAGTTTGCATAATGCGATTAAATCAAATATTCATTATCCACGTGCTTCAATCAAGTTGCATCAGGAGGGCAGGGTGAGTGTTGCACTCTGCTTAACGCCAGAGGGTGAGTTGCTCAATGAAAGGGTGGCAGTATCTTCAGGTTTTGAGCGCCTAGATCATGCGGCGATTGATGCGGTGCGTGAGACAAAATTTACTCAAGGAGCGGTCAGCACTACAGCTTGTTTTGATTTGCCTATAACTTTTGCCTTAAATGCGAATAATCCGTTATAATTTTAATTCATCATGTGAGTGATTCTATGAAGCCAGTTGTTAAATCAATTCCTTACACAAAGCCTGAGATGCTTTTTTCCGAATTGTCGAAGGATAATGGCGCTGTTTTTTTCGATAGTGCAAAACCTGGTGAAATTGCACGCTATTCCTATATCGCAGTTGATCCTTTTTTGACGCTTGTGTGCAAGAATGGAGAGAACTTTTTAAACGAGCAAGCGTTGCGCGCTAATCCGTTTGATGCATTAGATGAGTTGATGTTGCGTTTCTCGTTTGAGGCGCATCCTGAATTGCCACCGTTTCAAGGTGGGGCGGCGGGTTTCTTGGGCTATGAAGCGCTGCATAATTTGGAAGAGATTCCTAGGCAGGTCAATGACGATCTTGAGTTCCCTGATGTTGCGATAGGGTTTTACGATATCGTGATTGCATTTGATCATGAGCTAGAGCAAGCCATGATATTTTCTACGGGGTTTCCTGTAAAAGATTACGATAAACGAATGGAGAGAGCTGATGCGCGTATTGCGCTATTTGAAGAAAGGTTGCAATCCTTGCCTCGATTGCAGTTGATGCCTGATGTGACGGTTGAATCCATTGTTTCTAATTTTACACAAGATGATTACTTTGCAGCGACGACAAAATTTATAGGGTATATTGTTGCGGGCGATATCTTCGAGGCAAACTTATCGCAACGATTTCAGGCAACCTTACATTCAATTAATCTTTATGCTTTATACCTGATGTTGCGCGTGAAAAATCCTGCGCCATTTGCGTGCTTTATGCGGTTTGGTGAAACGGTGATTGCGTCCGCTTCCCCTGAGCGGTTTTTATCATTGCATAACGGTCGTATTGAAACACGTCCTATCAAAGGCACCGCTGCACGATCGAATGATGAAGCAAAAGATGAGGCTGTAGCGTTGGCGCTATCGCAGTCTGAGAAAGATCGTGCCGAAAATATTATGATTGTCGATTTGATGCGAAATGACTTATCCCGTGTTTGCAAGAAGCACAGTGTTGTCGTTGAAAAATTGTGTGGTTTAGAGAGTTATGAAACGGTTCATCATTTAGTCTCAGTTGTGTCGGGGCAGTTAGAAGATGAGGCTACAGCTGTAGATTTGTTGAAAGCCACATTTCCCGGTGGCTCAATTACGGGCGCACCGAAAATTCGAGCGATGGAAATTATTAATGAATGTGAACCGCATCCGCGTGGACCGTATTGTGGTAGTGCGGTGTATCTTGGTTTTGATGGTTGTATGGATAGTTCGATATTGATTCGCACCTACGCCGTTCAAGGTGATGAGTTGACCTTTCACGGTGGCGGGGCGATTACCTCTGATTCGATTCCACAGTCTGAATATGAAGAGACCTTAGCAAAGGTGAGAGTTTTAAGGGCGTGCTTGTCTGAGCAGGAGGCAAGTTGCGCTACTGCGCAACCGGCTTAAACTCTGTGTGGTTCGTCTTCGTGTAAATTACCGCACATCTTTTTAATGAATGGAATGCACAAGAAATAAATGATGCTGAAGATTAGCGAGGTTGCTGCAAAGACTCCAAAGGCATGCGTGTAGATATGCAATGATTCACTTGCCGAGACAAGATTCTCTGGGATAGCCGTCATGCTTGCCAGCGTACCGCTTAATAAGCCACCAGCCGCATAGGCTAAGAACCAAACACCCATCATCACTCCGGTTAATTGCCTGGGGACGAATTGCAAAATCATCGAGGGCCCTAAGGCGTTAATCAACAACTCTGAGCTTGATTGGAATGCGTAACTAATCGCAACCCACCAGCTAGAGACGTCATAATTTGCAGAGTGGGCAAGTTGACTTGCGCACAAGATTCCGTAACCGATACTCATGCATAATATGCCAAAGGCAAACTTGGCGGGGATTGAAAAATCCTTGTTGTGTTTTGCACGTTGTGTGTAGATAAACGTGAGTATGGGACCCATGACGAAAATCCAAAAGCAATTAAACAACCAATAAGCTGATGCCGGTATGACAAAACCAAAGAAGGTTCTGTCAACATGCCTATCAACGAATAGCGTTAGGGAGGTGGGCTGCTGTAAGTAGAGCATAGTCCAAATGACGGCAACGCTTGAAAGAATGATAGCCGCAAGCACGCGCTTACGTTCTGGTATGGTGAGTCGTTTGCTGTAATAAGCGATATAGCCAAGGACAGCCGCCGTTGCGACGCAGACGGTGATTTGTGTGAGAAAGAGATGTTCAAGCAAGTTAGCGATAAAAAAAGCTGCTCCCAATGAGCCCACAAAGAATAGCGGCATGGTGTAAGCGCGTATGGGTTCTAGTCCAACAGTATTGTTGGCTTCTTTAAAATTAGGGCGTAATGAGAAAAAGATGATTGTGCCTATCGTGATGCCAATCGTTGCAATTAAAAAGGTGAAGTGCCAGCCGAAATAGCGCGCTAAGAAACCACCAGCAGCCACGGGAATGATTGCGCCAAATTGAATGGCAAGATAATAAAACGTGCAACCTTTATCGAGTTTGGTTTGATCGTCTTGGTAAATCCTTCCCATGATGGCGTAAGGCATGGATTTGAAAAAACCTGTACCAATAATGACGAGGGCGAGTCCGGGATAAAACGCTTCTTTAGACGGCAGTGCGACCAGTGAGTAACCGGCAATCATGAGCAGAAGCCCCAAGCCTAAGCTGCGATGATAACCGATATATCGGTCTGCAAAAAATCCGCCAATGGCAGGTGTGATAAACAGGAGTGCGGTATAGGCTGCAAAAATGCCGTAAGCAGCGGTGTCAGTGTAGTTGTATTCTTTTGTCATGAAGAGAACAAGAAGTGCGGTGACGGTGTAGTAACCGAATCGTTCCCAAAGCTCTGTGATGCATACAGTAAAAACGCCTAGAGAAGGATGGCGAATTAAGGTGTGTTTGTTCATTTTTTTATACCTGCTGTTAGATTATTAATTTAGTTGATAAATTAAATCTTACAGAGGGTGTTTTTGGAGTGTGTTTTTTCAAGCTGACTATTTTGATTATACATTGTTGTGTCCTTAAAATAAGCATTGACATTCTGGCCCCATGCGTCACAATATCAAGCGAGTGTTCAAAAGTCAAGCTGATAGGTTGTGCGAAAAAATATCGAAAATAACATTAAAAAGAGCTCAAAAAGTGGTTTATTGGCCAGCGTAATTTGCTTGCTTGCCACTTTGTTTTACGTCTATGATTATTTCATTCAAGTCTCCCCATCCATTATGACCGTGCAGTTAATGCGTGAATTTAAAATTGACGCAGCAGGTTTAGCAGTGCTTGGTTCCTGTTTTTATTATGCTTATGTTGGAATGCAAATTCCGGCAGGCTTATTGCTTGACCGCTACGGCGCCAGAAAATTATTATCCTTTGCTGTTTTTGTCAGCGCTTTGGGCGTGATACTTTTTGCGCGCACCCATAACTTTTATTTAGCGGGCTTTGCGCGAATGCTGGTAGGGTTTGGTTCAGCGTTTTCGTTTGTCAGTGCGTTATACTTAATCGCTAATTGGTTTTCACATCGTTACTTTGCGTTGATGTCAGGGCTTGTTCAGTTTGGGGCCTGTGTTGGGTCGATTATTGGTTTGGCACCACTTGCTATATTGGTTAATAATTATGGTTGGCGAGAAACTTTAGATGTTGTCGGTATTGTCACTTTTTTTGTTGCGTTTTTGTATTGGTTCGTCATTCGTGATGGCCATAAACCCCATGCGCATCATAGTGAGCGGCCTGGGCAGTTCATTACATTAAAGAAAGTCATTCGAACACCGCAGGTATGGTGGATATCATTAGCCGGATTTTGTTGTTGGGCGCCTGTAGCTGCATTCGGCGCATTGTGGGGTGTTTCTTATTTAATGAAGGTTTATCATTTCAGCAATGAAATAGCTGGGTGGTGGGTCGCTCCGCTTTGGTTGGGGGTTGGTCTTGGCAGTCCGTTCATTGGTTGGTTGTCGGATCAGATGGGTAGTCGAAAAATTCCTTTTTACTTATGTTTTGGCGCCGGCATTCTGGGTGGTGTAATGGTTACCTTTGCGCCGTATTTATCAATTGGCTGGACGGCCTTAGGATTGTTTTTAATTGGCTTGGCGGGCGCTCTGCAGTCACTGACGTTTGGTGTTGCAAAAGATGTTATTCCACCACAGCGCTTTGCGACAGCGTCTGGGTTTATTAATATGGTTGCAGTCTTGGGCGGTGCGTTTATTCAAGTTATTTTCGGCTTTGTTTTGCATGCGGTTGGTCGCGTAGATTATATTAATGGTGTTGCGCAATATGACGTATTTGGTTACCAAGTATCGATGTTGTTGTTGCCAGCAGTTTCTATGATTGGCTTTTTGGTAACCCGTTTCTTCCTCGTTGAGACAAGCTGTCGGCAGGCGCACGCGTAAGTAATGCATTTGTTCCGTTTTTCGCGTATCATTGTGACTCATATAATTAATTAAAAAAACAATGGGGGCAATATGTATTCAAATGATAAAGATCTGTCTGGCTATGGTTCATTAGCAGGGAAGCCTGATTCTAATAAAAAATCTTCTTGGACTTTGAGTCTTTTTGGCAAGAAAAAACAAACACCGATAACTTCAGGATTTCACAAGATTGAAGAAAGGCCTGCGGCTGCAGCTTATGAAGCACCTACGGCTAAAGAATTTAAAACAGCTGAGGCAGAAAAAGTCACGCCAACGACCACTGAGAAAACCATTTTTTTCAAAAAAGATCCTGTGACGTCAACCCCAGCTTATCAGCCAGTTGATGATAGTTTGCAATTATTCATAGCTAACGAATATCAAAAATCGAATTTTTTTGAGTTAACAATTAACGGCAAAAAATATCAGCATGCTCAAGGTGAGATGGCAAAGGATAAAGATGATGATATGCAAAAGTTGGTTTTTATCGCCGCGGATGGAATATCGGATGTTGAGCTGTTAACAAAGCAAGAGTTTGAAACAATGGCTGCAGATAAGTTTAAAGCTTCGCAGGGTAGATGCTTGGTGATGTAGGTTTTTTATTTTAATGGACCCCGGATCAAGTCCGGGGTGACGAATGCGGCGTCTCCCCGGCCCCCGAGCCGGGGTCCATAAGATTAAAAATGGATCCCCGATCGAGTCGGGGATGACGGTAAAAGTGTGCGTCTCAGGGATGACGGTAAAAGTGTGCGTCTCAGGGATGACGGGTAAGCTGTGCGTCGCCCCGGCCTCCGAGCCAGGGCCCATAAAATTAAACCTTACGCCACGTCGTTCCATCTGCCGTATCTTCAACCACCACATCCATCGCCGCTAATTTGTCACGAATGCGATCAGACTCCGCCCAATCTTTATCAATGCGTGCTTGTTTTCGCGCTTTAATTAATGCGTCAATTTCTGAAGGGTCAACGTCACCTTGTAGGAAGTGATCTGGGTTGTCTTGCAGTAATCCTAAGATGTCACCTAAAGAAATCAAGGACGCAGCATAATTGCTAGCAGCAGCTAATTCATTTTCATCGCGCAATCGATTGATCTCGCGTGCAAGGTCAAATAAAACGGACAGTGCAATCGGTGTGTTAAAGTCATCATCCATCGCTTCAATAAAACGTTTAGTGTAATCGTCATCTTTAGGCGCAACACCAACCTCAAGGCCGCGCAGGGCGGTGTAGAGTCGTTCAATTGACGCTTTAGCCATTTGCAAATTATCATCTGAATAATTAATCGCACTGCGATAATGTCCGCTCAATAGAAAATATCGAACCGCTTCAGCTGGGTGTGCACTTAATACGTCTTCAATAGTGAAAAAGTTATTAAGCGATTTCGACATTTTTTCTTTATCGATTCGAATCATGCCGGTGTGCATCCACACTTTAGCAAACGGTGCGCCATTGCAAGCTTCTGATTGTGCGATTTCATTTTCATGATGCGGAAAAATTAAATCAGACCCGCCGCCGTGGATGTCAAAGGTATCGCCTAAATGTTTTTTCGACATTGCAGAGCATTCAATATGCCAGCCCGGTCGGCCAGCGCTCCAAGGCGATTCCCAAGTGGGTTCTTCAGGTTTTGAAGTTTTCCAAAGTGCAAAATCCAAAACGTTTTCTTTATCTTCGGCAGGGTCTATGCGTACGCCGGTTTGAAGTGCTTCAGTATCTTGTCCGCTTAACTTTCCGTATTCGGAAAATTTGTTAACGCGATAATACACATCACCTTTGCTTGTAGCGTAAGCCATGCCTTTGTCGATCAGTGATTCAATCATTTGAATGATCTCTGGCATGGAGTCTGTTGCGCGTGGTTCAAGATCAGGTCGTTTGGTGAGGAGGTTGTCAAAGTCACGGTGCATGAGTTTAACAAAGCGATTAACGAGTTCATCGGTGGCCTCACCGTTTTCTGCGGCACGCTTGATTATTTTATCGTCAATATCAGTGATATTTCTGACATACATCACATCCAGTCCTTGAGAGCGCATATAACGTGCAATGACATCAAAGGCGACATAAGTTCGTCCGTGCCCAAGGTGGCTGTGATCATATACGGTTAATCCGCAGACGTACATGCGGACTTTTTTACCATCTAAGGGTTTAAATGGCTCTTTCTTTTTGGTTAATGTGTTATAAATTGTCAACATTAGTATTTTCTCATTATTTAGATGAAATTTTCCCTTATTGTAGAGGCTCTACAGCATGCTAACAACTGTTCAGTGTGCTAGAGTATTCTTTATGTCTGGAAATACGATTGGTAAATTATTCACAGTAACAACGGCCGGCGAGAGTCATGGTCCGGGGTATGTCTGTATTGTTGATGGTTGCCCGCCAGGGTTGCCTTTGACTGCTGCTGATATGCAGCCAGATCTCGACAGGCGCAAGCCTGGCACCTCACGCTTTACGACGCAACGTCGTGAGGATGATGAGGTTAAGATACTGTCTGGTGTTTTCGAAGGCGTTACCACCGGAACCCCCATCGCTTTACTCATCGAAAATTCAGATCAACGTTCAAGTGATTATGGGGATATCAAAGATAAGTTTCGTCCTGGTCACGCTGATTTCACTTACTATGCAAAATACGGCATTCGTGATTACAGAGGCGGAGGCCGAGCATCTGCACGTGAAACAATGATGCGTGTTGCCGCCGGTGCGATTGCCAAGAAATATTTGAAAGAACATTTCGGAACGCAGATTGTTGGCTATCTAGCACAGATGGGTGATATCACAATTGACCCTGTTGATCTTAATGAAACAAACAACAATCCATTTTTTAGTCCTGACAAATCAAAAGTCGAAGCGTTAGAGGCTCTCATCATTGCCTTGCGTAGAGACGGCGATTCAATCGGCGCCAGATTAAATATTATTGCTGACAACATACCTGTGGGTTTGGGTGAGCCGGTGTTTGATCGCTTGGACGCTGATTTGGCTTTTGCCTTGATGAGTATCAATGCAGTTAAAGCGGTTGAAATTGGTGCTGGCTTTGAATCCGTTGTTCAGCGTGGCACATTTCATCGCGATGAGATTACAGAGAAAGGATTTATCAGTAACCATGCCGGTGGCATCTTAGGCGGCATCTCTACGGGGCAACCTGTTACGGCAAGCATTGCCTTAAAGCCAACATCGAGTCTCGTGACACCGTGTAAAACGATTACCGTTGCGGGCGATGAAACTGAAATTATTACGAAGGGTCGACATGATCCTTGTGTGGGTTTGCGCGCAGTGCCTATTGCAGAAGCAATGATGGCGATTGTACTGATGGATCATGTTTTACGGGATAGGGCGCAAAACAAAGCTTTTAGTTAATACCAACATAGATAAGGATGTCTATATGCAATCTCTTCGACACTGGAATCGAAACTTCCTCTTTTTTATTTTTGCACTCTCCGGTTTTGCCGGTCTAATTTACGAATCCATTTGGAGCCATTACCTGAAGCTTTTTCTCGGGCATGCTGCTTATTCACAGGTGTTAGTATTAGGTATTTTTATGGGTGGCATGGCCATTGGTGCTTGGGCTGTCTCCAAGTGTGCGCGTCGGATTAATCATTTGTTTTGGTACTATGCTTTGGCTGAATTGGTCTTGGGTTTGTTCGCATTTGGATTTCACTGGGCCTATACTTCCGTTACGACTTTGTCGTACGACACTGTTATGCCGATGTTGGGTTCGCCTGCTTGGGTCATGGCGTATAAGTGGGGCGTTTCTGCGTTAATCATTTTGCCGCAAAGCATTTTGTTGGGCACCACTTTTCCGTTGATGAGTAATGCCATTATCAGACGATTTCCAGAGATGCCGAGTTTTGATATTGCCATGCTCTATTTTACCAACAGTTTTGGTGCGGCAATTGGCGTATTGGTGAGTGGCTTCGTTTTACTTTCTTGGGTCGGTTTGCCAGGCACGATGACGATAGTCGGTGTTATCAACTTAGCTGTCGTCGCGCTCACGATCGTTGCGACGGTTTTCATTCGATACAAAGAAGATCAGCAGCGCTCAGTGGTTTCTGATTCAACACAGCCAGAAGCGGCACCTTCAATTTACCGCTTTATGCTGCTAGCAGCTGGGATTACGGGCGCAGCGTCGTTCATGTATGAAATTGGTTGGATACGGTTGTTGAGTATGGTGTTGGGCAGTTCAACACATGCGTTTGAATTAATGTTAAGTGCTTTCATTTTAGGGATTGCCTTGGGTGGGTTTTGGGTGCGTAAACGGATCGATACCTTGAAAAGCCCGATTGCTTTTCTTGCCGTTGTTCAGTTGGTCATGGGGGCATTGGCATTGTGTACTGTTTTGGGTTATGACCAAACCTATTCCTTAATGGCCTTTTTTATGAAAGCCGTCGCAAAATCTGAGCCAGGCTATTTTCTGTTTAATACTTACAGTCAATTCATTGCCATGTTGGTAATGATTCCTGTCACCTTTTGTGCTGGAATGACATTGCCTCTCATGACATCAATGTTGTTAAAGAAAGGTTTCGGTGAAAAGTCTGTTGGTGGTGTTTACGCAGCTAACACCTTAGGCTCAATCATCGGTATCGCTATTGCGGTGCAAGTGATCATGCCAATGTATTCTCTAAAAGCCGTTATCGTATCGGGTGCAGCGCTTGATATTATACTTGCGATTGCATTAACGCTTTGGTTGAAGGGGCGTTTTTTCATTCCTGTTTTGAATTACCCAGGCGCGAGCGCTAATCGTGGTATTGGAATGATTGTTTCTAGTGCTTTAGGTTTGTCAATGTTGGTTTGGATTGGCGGTTTTTATCAGCTAGATCCTAATAGAATGATTTCCGGTGTTTATCGTGGAGGTTCTGCGATAGCGAATATAGGGTCTGATATTTTATACATGCGAGACGGAAAATCCTCCACAGTGACGGTAACAAAAACACCACGAAATTATTATGTCATTGCAACTAACGGAAAGCCTGATGCTAGCATCGATCGCACCCCGAATTCGGTTACGATGGATGAGCCAACACAAGTGTTAATGGCTGCATTGCCAATGTCGATTTATCCTTCATCAAAAACGGCTGCCGTCATTGGTTTTGGTTCAGGTATCACGGCTGCGATTATGTTGGATTCACCAGCTGTTGAGCGCATGGATGTAGTTGAAATTGAGCCTGCGATGGTGGAGGGGGCTCGATTATTTCACCCGCGAAACAATAAGGTTTACAACGATGCGCGTAGTCATATTTATTATGATGATGCTAAAGCGTTTTTCTCTACGTACCAGCGACAATATGATTTAATTATCTCTGAGCCTTCTAACCCATGGGTTAGTGGTGTGTCAGGCTTGTTTTCAAAAGAATTCTATCAAATGACAGCGAAGCACTTAACGCAAGATGGGTTATTCGTTCAGTGGCTCAATACCTATGAAATGAATATGGATTTAATCGTCACGGTTTTAAAGGCGGTAAATGAAGTGTTTCCATACTATGCGATGTACAGCACTTCAAACACGGATATTATTTTGATTGCCAAATCTAACGCGCCTGTCGGGACGCCAGTGGATACTCTATTTAAAACGCAAGCGATCAATCAATCCTTGAAAACCATCGGCGTTGAAAGTGTTGATGACTTAAAATTGCGAAGAGTTGCAACAGAGCAGTTGTTGCGACCTTATTCAAAACTGTTTGCAACACCCGCTAATTCTGATTATTACCCATACCTCGATCTTAATGCTGTTAAGGCGCGTTTTTTAAAAGCGAACGTGACAAATTTTAATAATGTCGGGTTTGTAGCGCCCATTACAATGTTGGAATCGGACTCACCTCGCTTGGAGATTACTGAAGTGTCTAAAAATATTGGGTATGCGCGTGAAGAGCTCGCAAGGCGTGCATTGGATGTTTTTAAGGGCGTGACGCAATACTCTCAATTTGCAGAGGTTGATGATGTGCCTAAAGCGGTGCGCCCCGTCGTTTCGTTGTTGGCACCTAAGGTAAAGCGCTGTATTGGGATACCGGAAGAGGGGCGTTGGTATAATGCGTTGTTAGTGGCAGGTAGTGTGATGTCGAATTATTTAAGTGAAAAAGACTTAGAGAAAACCTATGCCATAATTGCTCAACGATCTTGCGTAAGTCAGATGACATTAAAAAATCAACAACTGTTTTCTTTTTTCGAGGCCGTTGGAAAGCGAGACGCTGCGCAAATGAGCAAGATTGGAATAACGATGCTAAGTGATACGCCTGATTTAAACAAAAAAACACAAGCCTATTTTTTAACGATGACAATGCTAGGTTTTTTAGCCGACGAGCATTACCAGAGCGCAGCAATGGCCTGGAAGAAATTTGGTCCGCGGATTTATAAAAATGAGGTTCCGACAGGATCGATTCATGTCATACTAGCTTATACGCAGGCTCATTTGAAAAAAGGCTGAGGTGGGTTGCATCCCCGCCGTTAGCGTGCGGGGATGTATGGTTGCTTGAAAGGTTAGACTCGAACAGTCCCGCTTTCCATTCTTTCATATTGTGCTTGATCATCAAGCTCGGCTGCTTCTTGGTTCTCATCGTTGTTTGAGCAAATTTTAAAAAAGCCTAGGCAGTTGGTTAGCCTTGTCATTATTCCATTCGGTTGAGACTCGACTTCTGCTACAGGCTGATTGGTGGCTTCAATATCAAGCTGGCTTTGTTGGCGTAAATTTTCTAATTGTTCAGGCGTTGTTTGCGCAAGAAAGCGTTTATAAACAATCGCCGTTCCAACAAGAATACCCGCACCATAACCTACGGTGATGCCTTCTAAATTTTTTCCTAAAACAAACGTGCCCAAGGCGCAGCCAATCATGCTGATTCCCATTTGAGTGACTACGCTGACATACATAGGGTAGCGAGTATCGTTAATGCCGCGCAACATCCCGATTGAAATATTCCTTATCGCATCGGCAATTTGAATGCCCATCATGGTCGGTAAAATAGCTTTAAGCTGATGCATCATTGAGTCGTATCCATCAGCGCCTTCTTTGATGTACCCACTAGCAAAAAGCTTGTTAAAGACGAGGCTGGCGACTAGAACCAGTGCGGCAATGCTAAAACCAATTCCCATGATTAAGTGGCCCATACGTCTAATTTTGGCGCGTTCAGTCTCGTTACGATTAAACAGATAGGATGCAATGGGTGTTGCTGCATTGGTTAGGCCTACCTGAATAATAATAAATAGAAACGAAAACTGTGTCACGACTTCGTTCATGCTTTCTGCTTGTCCGGGGTTGAGCAGCCATCCCGCAAATACGTTTGTCATGTAGACGGCAAAAAGTTCGCTGAATAAGTTGATTAAGATTGGCCAGCCAATGCTCCATAGTAATTTGACCGTTGACCATGATTCGCTAATATTTCGACATGTTTGTGTTGGAGAGAATAAATTAACGACCGAAAAGTTATACTGATTGTATGCAGGGTTGCGTTTGTACCACTGATCGAAAACAAGTCCGTTAACCACGTGGCTGAGTAAGTAACCTAGCGCAAGACCGGGAATTTCCATTTTAATTGAAAATAAGGCGCCAGTCATAAAGCAGTAACCTAAGCCGATGGTTAGTAGATTGAGTACTCCCATAGCGTTATGTAGCCAGCTTCGACCGAGTCCAAAGGCAATTTGTTTGTTTGTCTCCACATACATCATGATGGGAAATGCTGCGGTCATTATGTGGAAGTAGGGTGTAACTTCGGCAATGATTTCAGGCTTTTGTCCTAAAAGCCCCAGGAGGTCTCCTGCAAAATACATAGCAGCACTGCCGGGTATTGAAAGAAGGAGTGCTAAGACTTTCCCTGCTTTTGCGACTTTGCTAATTTCCTGGATAGCATTTGCTTTTACTGAAGCTTCTTCTTCGGTGAGCGCGCGTTTTTTTTCTGTTTTATTGATTTCATCAATAGCCGCTTTTTCTCCAGAGATAAGGATCATCATGCAAAATAGGGTGACTTGCAGGGTGACGTAAACCCAGGTTTGCGTTGTGTTGATGACACCGCCTGCTGCGACGGAGTATTCATCAGCGTCTGGCAAGTCTGATATGACCATTCCGCCAATGACCATATTTGCAGTAAATAAGAGGTTGTTGATGGACATGGGCGTGGCTTTTAGGCATGCAGACCCCAGAGTAACGGGTTTATTTTCTATCTGCGCCTCTAGATCGTCAGAGGGTGGTGTGTCTTCAAGTAAGCCGGTTTGTTTATCGCCTGATGCCATGGTTTTTTCCTTTATGGGTGAGTTTTGACAGGAGTATAGGGTTGCCAAGCTTAAGGAAATCTTAAGTGCTGAGCTCTGGTTACACAGATTGATAGATATAGACATCTTTGAGAACGACGCTATAATGACTGTGAGATTTTAACTATCAATGTGTTAGGGTGGAAAATTTAACCACAAATGATTGTTGACAAGATGCTCAAGTACGTATAGTATATACAGTTACTTATAAAGCAATGTGCAACTGAGAACAACTTACATGTCATTTAAATGCGTACGACATAACCGAATGCGAATTCTGAGCCTGGGCACTCTTGTCCTGCTTGAAATTTCCGGTTAGTTAGTTGTCGCATTATCCTTTTAAACCAAAATTTCAACTAGAGTGTCCGGGCTGATTCGACGCCATTTCACTGTTTAATATAATGCAAAAAATTACAAGTTCGAGGAGTTAAGTTAATGTTGTCAGGTCAAGATCAAGAACAAAAAAAAGGCATTGAATCTAAAGAAACGGATCCATTGGTAACGCAAGCAGATAGTGCGGATGCTGAGGTAAAGTTTGCCTATCAAAAAGCTAGCCAGATTCATGCTGCCATAAATAATTCATTAGAGACTAAAGATAAAACTAATGAGCAGGTAGAAGCGCTTAACAATCTTCAAGCCTTGTTGCTTTACTACAACAGACTTTACATGTCTACATGGGGGCTTACAAAAGCAACCACCTATGTGTATGATTGGCATAAAAACGAATTAGAGAAGATTCAGAAAGCACTTAAACTAGTTCTCACTAATAACCACTTGGCAGAGATTAAGCTTGCCCCAACATTTTCAAAGCGTTTTTTCACAACGTGGATTGACCCTGATCTTAGCTGGATAAGCTGGTGTCCTGAGATTGCGATTCCAGAGTTTGCCTTCTTAACGGGTAAGTCAAATTATACGCCCGTCGCATTTCTAAAAGGTGCGCTTTATTATTCATTAGTCGGACTCTCCTTGCTTTTGTCAGCACTTCCACGCATTTTAGTTTCGTTGCCAGTTTTTGTGATTCGCCAGATCGCAAAGCTTGTGGTGACAGTTGCGCAAGCCGTTCTCGGGGTGGTTCCGTTTACGTTTCCTTACATCGTATTCAAACATTTTTACCCTTCGCAAGGCGAGTTCACGAATGATATCTACAGAGCGCTAAGAGATGTGTATAAGCCATGGGATAGGGTGCTTGCACTTACTGAATCTGATCATGTAGATTTCAAGAAGCTTGATGAGTGCATTAAGGCTTATGCGCAAATGCTAAAACCGTCGACTGACGGAGAACTTTTTGCGGTACACGACCTTAAGTTACAGGCCATATACCAACTCAAAGCACTTATCGGTCAAGATGATGGTTCTTCAAACGACGATGTATTAAGTGCTATCAGCAGCTTTATGAAAACAGGTGAAGTCGCAGTTGCTGCGGATCCGCGTATCAAGCAGGTAGTTGAAAATTATCGTGTTGCTGAGCAAGCCAAGAAAAATCAGTTGCGTGAAGGCTTTTCTGATATTACGAAATACTATCAACACAAACTTTTTCATGATGTGCGTGTCAAGTTGGATTTTGGTAATAGCAAAAAAGTGTCTGATGAAAAGGCAGAAGAAAAAGCAGAAGCCCCCAATGATTTTCAGCTTGTTGCTTATAAAAGCGCGTTGGGGGTTTGGCAGTATAGAACAATTTCGGAATATGGCGTTGTCTCCAAGCCGCAATTTATAAGCTTACTAGACGGCGGTGCTGACTTCATCGCTGCTTTGCAAGATGACAACGATGATCTAACGGCTGTCCATAAAGCGGTCCGCGCTAAAATCAATTTAGAAGCTGAAGATCCTAAAAAAGAACTTTCTGTTTTTATGATTGATAAAAAGTGGATGTTTAATGTTGCAGGCGAAGAGTCTAAGACCGTTTCAAGCTTAACTGGCGGAGCTGCGCTTATTCCATGGCTCAAGAAAGGTAAGGAAGGAAAGTTATCACCTTCACAAATTGCGACACTAGAGCGTAATATCAGGCAGGTTGTTTTGAGCAACCAGGAATCGACGTGGGATTACGCAAGAAGTTATGCGCGTTACTTATGGAGTGAAGATCACTATCAAGGTAAAACGGTTCGTGGAAGTTTGCCGTTGGTTAAAAGCGAGTGGGAAAAAGATAATCTTAATTTTGTTCAGCTTTTAGATACGCTTGCACACATGGACACTGATGGTCGTTACATTGATCAAATTGCTCAGATCATTCGTGCACCAGGTGAGTTTGATAAAGCAAGGCAGGCCTTGCTTTCCAAAACATTAGACAGCATTTTTCTTGATATGCAGGTCAAGCGTTACGCTCAACTTTCAGCAACTGACCAAGTGTTTTTCGCTAAGCTCAATAAACGTTACGCTGCTGAATTTGAGGAAAAAGCGGATGTGTCTAAGATTAATCTTGAATTTCTAAAGCTAGCTAATCAAAAAGCGACGACTGAAGGTGATAGAGAGGCTAGAAAGATCGCTAAGGAATTAGCGTTAGCATTATTTGGCGATTCAAATGAAAAAAACCTCACAAGGAAGAAGTTCATTCACAGCTGCCTTGCTGAGCGTGATAGGGTGCATAAGCAAAAAGCAGGCATTCAAGCTGAGTTGAAACGTTATAAAGTCGCGGAGCATCATCTTTTAGAGCAATTAGGTCTTGCGCGCCACATTAAGTCTAATAAGAAAGTTGATACAACCTTCTTTGGCCACGAAGTTAAATATACCTTTGATGAAGTTGGTAAGGTTTATGTCTCTGAAGATAAGCAGGAGACGCGTAGCTGGAAAATCTCACTTGCAATCCTAGGATTGTTCGTGGGTATCATTGTGGGCCTTGGTGAGGGTGTTGTTGCTGCCTTCGCGATGATGACAGTGATGATGTTAATCGTGCCTATTATTTTTGTCGGCGGCGCATTGTGTAATTATTTCCTTATGAAAGGGGATACTTACTCGGTATTGCTCGATTGGTTTACTAAAGTTGAAGTGCCAGACGTTAAAAAAATATGGGTAGATGAAAAGGGCAATCAAGTGGGTTGGTTAGCCTACTTTATGTCATGCTTTTACATTGGAACGGTTGTTACAAAAGAAATAACAAACTCCTCAAACAAGCGCCTTGTTAGAAAGCTATGGGTTGATAGAGACGGGAACGAAGTGGGTGCCTTAGCCTATGTAATGAGTTTTTTCGGTCTTGCAGCCTTTGGTACGGGTATTGTTTACGGTTGCTTATCAGCAAGTTCTGTTCTTGGTTTGTTTGGCCTTTCTATTGGAGGCTTGCTTACCATGATGGGTGGTGGGAGTGCGGGTACTGCGCTCTTGATTTTTGCTGGCGTGTTTCTCCCGGCTGTCTCAACCGCGATTGCTATCACGAGTATTTATTTTATCGTGATTGCAAACTTCTTTAAGTTAGGTGGGATACCCAAGGCTTGGGCTGCGCTTCATAAAGCGTTTGGTAATGACGAGCTCGGTAAAAGCTTTGGTGAGTCTACGTTGAATCATCCTCTTGGGTTCTTCACGTGGGAGCGCATTACGTATTTCTTTGTTTCTATCATTGCTGAGATACCGCGTTTGGCGCTTGCTTTAGCATTGTCCGCAATTGTCATTCTTGTCGGGTTTATTTTGTTTAAAGGTAATTCGACAGCGTTGTTAAATGCGTTTGGTATTGGAGCCGGCGCATCAGAAGCGGCGGGCTTTGCCTTTGCGGGTATGAATACAGCGTCAAACGTTGTTTTTGCGTTTAAGAAAATTTTAGCGATGATTGATCTTGTGTGGAAAAAATCTTTTATTCAACCGTTGGCTAACTTGCTTATTAGTGTTCTCACCATCTGGTGCACTAATGCATTTCAGCAACGTTTATTTGGCGTGGTCGATGCGTATGTGAATTCAGGGCATCTTGCGAAAAAGAATATTGAAAGCGAGCCTGCGTTGGCGTTGCTAAAGATTGTAATTGGCCTTCCTTTGAAGTTAGCTATTGGTGCGCTTGCATTTTTGGTGTCGTTTATGACTCAGAAAACGGCAGTCATGCTCATTTCAGACGTTAACAAGGCGGTTGACAGCTTGGTTTCTACTGTGTGGCTTGGTGTAAAGCTTGTTATCATGCAGCCAGTGTTCAAATTGTTAGGGGCGCTCTTAAGTGCTTTATATTGGATATCCTCATTTGGCCAGAAAAATCGTTTTAACGAAAGTTTTAAAGCCGTTGATGATGTTCTCGGTATCAATCAGAAAGAGAAGCTTGAGGTTGATGCATTAACTGAGTTGCCAAATCAAATTCAAAGCAGGTCTGAATCTACGATTGGGGTTAAGTGGGTAGCTATCACGGTTGGCACCTTGTTTAACAGTACAGGTCAGGCATTCTTGATGGGGGGCAGCATTCCGGAGATACCAAACTTTATGAATACGACGTTGGGAATGACGACGATGCCAAATAATATGGTGTTGTCTATGGCTATTTACCCAGGCATGTGGGTGTTCTCCTTTGGTCCGAATTACATTGCTTACAATGGTGTAATTGAGGGGCAGAAGATCGGCGCTGTTGATGGTGCATACTTCACAGTGAAGCTTGCAAAAGATCAAGATGGCGAATTGAGGTATAGCGCTATTTTAAGTGATGGCACTGAGCTAGACTCACGTTCTATAAGTGAATTAGGTAAGGAAGCTTCTGATAAAATTACATTGGCATATGAAGATGGTGTTGTGACTGACGAGGTGAGGGATTTAGTTGTCAATGCAGCGGCCAAACAGGCGGAAGATCACCATAATCGCAAATTAACTGCGCCTATAGCGGTTGGAGCATTGTTTGCAACAATGGAGGAAAGCGCTAAGAAAGATGTAGTGATTCGCGATGAATCTCATGCCGTTTTTCCAGCGCTAAGAGCGGCGTGTTAGCTAATTAGCGAATGATATCGATGGAGAGTGCGTGAATGTCGCTTTCCATCATATCGCCTAATGCTTGATACACTTTGCGATGGCAGCTTACAAGGGATTCGCCCTCAAAGGCGCTTGAAGCAATACGGACTGTAAAGTGTCCGCCACCTGCGAGTGCGCCGGCATGGCCTACGTGTTGTTGGCTATCATCAACTAATTCTAGCGATGTAGGGCTAAGCGCTGCGGTTAATAATTCTTTCATTTGATTCATGCGTGGTTGTGACATTTGTTACTCCTGTGTCATGTGACGTGATACGTACATTGCGAAAATTAAAGAAGCGATGAGTAAAACACCCATAGCGCCAAACATTTTAAAATACACCCAGACTTTTTGACTGTAGTGATAAACAATATAAAGGTTTAAGCAGCCAAACCAGATGAAGAAAAGTCCCCAGGCATAGTTGGCACGTTTAAGAATCGGTGCCGGCACGTTGATTTTATCGGCAAGCATGTATTCCATGACACACTTTGGTGTGAAGAGATGGCTACCTAATAGTATTACTGCAAATAGCCAGTAGAGTATGGTGACCTTCCATTGGATAAAGAGTGGGTTGTGAAAGATGAGGGTGGCAGCGCCAAAGATAAAGATTAACACCATTGTGATGAGCTGTGTGTTATCAAACGTGCCGTTGAAGTATCGGTACGCCAATACTTGTATGGGGGTGGCAATGATCAAGCCAGCTGTCGCGGTATAAATATCGCCAAAGAGATAGCCGATAAAAAAGACGACGACGGGGAAAAGATCATATAAAGTCTTGTTTGATTTCATTGGGTCAGCCTTATTTGAGGTTAATTAACAATCAGTTATATCTGTGTTTAATCGTTTATGCTAAAGCCTCATTGTTAATTTTGCAACAGTATAAGTGTTTTGCTTGCTAGCGAATCAGGTTTGCGATAAAGTGGCGCCACTTTTGGCCATTTATTGGAATATAATGATTTTTGAAGACTAGACCTGAAGTTGAATCAAGTGCTTACAGAGTAATTTGAGGCAAATTTCAGGTGAGAAATAGAGGAATTAAACCATGCTGAACGCAAAGAATATGCGTCGTTATGACGATAAGCAAGAACACACACCAACCGCTGAAACTCAAGATCACTTCGTTGAAAAACATTTAAAATTTGCAGGCACGCATATTACGCTCGATTTCTGGGGTGCTAGTCAGTTAGATGATATGGAGCTGATGGAAACCGCGATGCGAAAATCTGTTATTGCAGCTCACGCGACCTTATTGCATATCCATTTACATCGCTTCACACCCAGCGGTGGCTTGTCTGGCGTTGCGGTATTAGCAGAGTCCCATATCAGTGTGCACACTTGGCCGGAGCGTGATTTTGCTGCGTTTGATATTTTCATGTGCGGTGATGCTGATCCAATGAAAGCAGCGCGCGTATTGAAAGAAGCGTTTAAGCCTAACTCTGTCACGATCAATGAAATGTTTAGAGGTCGTGTTGAGGAAACGTTATGAAAACCTTTGTCGAAACGTTGCATGCAGGTTACGGACAGCAGTTTGATGTTGATAAAGTCCTATTCGAAGAAAAAACAGACCACTTTCATTTAATCATTTTCGAAAATCCAATGTTTGGGCGCGTAATGGCGTTAGATGGCATTATCCAAACAACCCAGAAAGATGAATTCATTTATCATGAAATGCTAACCCACGTTCCACTGTTTTCTCACCCTAACCCTAAGCGCGTGTGTGTGATCGGCGGTGGTGACGGCGGCATGTTGCGTGAAGTGTTAAAACATAAATCCGTTGAGAAAGTCACTCTGGTTGAAATCGACGGAAAAGTGATAGAAATGTGCCGAGAGTTTTTCCCGGATCATTCTCAAGGTGCGTTTGATGATGCGCGTACTGAGATTGTTATTCAAGATGGTTTTGAATATTTAAAGTCAGCTGAAAATAGCTTCGACGTGATTATATCAGACAGTACCGATCCTATTGGCCCCGCTGAAGTCCTATTTACTGAAACATTCTATGGCTTATGCAATAAAGCATTAAAACCTGGTGGTGTGTTAGTGGCGCAAAATGGCGTAAGTTATTTTCAGCGGGACGAGATGAAAAACAGCGCTCGTGATATGAGGCCTCATTTTGATGTTGTCACCTTTTACGGAGCAGCCGTACCGACTTATATCGGTGGAAATATGGTGTTTGGTTGGGCGAGCAATACTGCTGACATGTGCAAGCAGTCAGTGGATTCGATTGCGAAAAAGGTTACATCCTCCGGCATTAAAACCCAATACTACACCCCTGAAATTCACATGGCAGCATTTGCTTTACCACAATACGTAGTGGATGCGATCAATGAATAAAACGAATGTCGTTGAATTACATCCGAGTGCAAAACGGACTGAAAAAAAACGGGATAAAAACAAAGCGACGCAGCGGGCAGGGCATGTGTCTCGATCTATTGAAGCTTATAATATCGCTAAATGGAGTGATGGTTTTTTTTCGATTAATGAAAAAGGCAAATTAGTCGTAAAGTTTGCTGAGGGCGTGAGTGTACCGTTGAGTAATATAGCAGCGCAGGTTGCACTTCATGATGTAACCTTGCCTGTGGTCTTGCGTTTTTCTCACATTATATTTAGCCGTGTTGAGAAAATATTCTCAGCTTTTACCGAGGCGATGTATCGCTATAATTATCAAGGTGATTATACTTTGGTTTACCCCATTAAAGTAAACCAGCAACGATCAGTTGTTGAATCTGTCATGAAAGCGCATTTAAAAAACGCTGAACATGTGGGGTTAGAGGTGGGCACTAAAGCTGAGCTTATGATCGCTCTGAGCGTTGCACCTAAAGGGTCACGCATTGTGTGTAACGGTTACAAAGATCTGCAGTATATTCAGATGGCAATCATGGGGCAGCAGTTGGGCCATAGCGTGTATATTGTCATTGAAAAGCCCTCAGAAGCAGCGTTGTTGTTACAGACGGGGAAAGATATTCCAGGTGCCTTGCCGTTGATAGGTGTGAGAGCGCAGTTAAGTATACAAGCGAAAAGTGCGTGGTGTATGACAAGTGGAGAGAAAGCTAAGTTTGGATTGAATGCCACACAGTTATTAGATGTTGTGTCAGTCTTGAAGTCAGCAGACGCCTTACACTATCTCCAATTGCTTCATGTGCATATTGGTTCACAGTTGGTGAACATTGAAGATATTGGGTCAGGTCTTTTTGAGTGCTGCAGATTTTTTGCGGAACTTTTAAGTTTAGGCGCTGCAATTGATACGATTGATTTTGGCGGCGGGCTTGCTATTGATTACGAAGGGACGCAATCAGATTCCACATATTCAATGAATTATAATCTGCAAGAATACGCAGGCATGATCATTAAAACGCTTGCAGGTTTTTGTCAGTACCGATCATTGCCTATGCCAAATGTTTTCACTGAATCTGGCAGAGCGCAAGTCGCGCATCATGCCGTGTTATTAACAAATGTTGTTGATGTTGAAGAGGATTCACCGCGCCCCATTAAGGCGCCTCGCGCTGAAGTGCCTGAATTGTTGCATGAGCTGTGGAAGATTTATAAAAGCGTACCGCTAATCAGTGATGTAGCCTATGTGAGCAATACTTTAAATGCCTTGCAAGAGTGTTTGCAATCCGTTGTTGCGCAATACAATGCTGAGCATATTTCATTAGCAGAGCGTGCTTATGCAGAGGATCTCATTCGTGCAATTTGTCAGATGTTGTATCAAGGCTTCAAGCCGATGAGCAGTGAAGATATTGATGTGGTAGAAAAATTACATCAAAAGTTAGCTAAGCAATGCCATGTTAATTTTTCGTTGTTTCAGTCTTTGCCTGATGCGTGGGGGATTGATCAGGTTTTCCCTGTGATGCCTTTGGCGGGATTGGATCAACCTTTAACGCAGCGTGTCGTTGTTTCGGATATGACGTGTGATTCAGAGGGCAGTATGGCATCGTATGTTGCTGATGGACGAATTCGTAAAACCTTATCATTACCTGCTTGGTCAGCCCATCAACCAAAATTGTTAGCGTTCTTTTTAGTCGGTGCTTATCAAGATATCTTAGGGAGCGATCATAATTTGTTGGGTGAAACAGCGGTAGTCGATGTCTCGCTTAATGATATGGGTGAGGTTGTTATTGGCCTAGACAAGAAAGGCGATTGTATTTCCGATGTATTGCTGGGTGTGGATTATCCGCATGAAGGGGTTACAGAAAACATTGCAAACAAGTTGGCGCAAACCGATTTGTCCGAACGTGCTCAAGAGATTCTAAAAATTCAACTTCAGCAAAGTTTGTATGGCAATACATACTTGCAAGGTGTTTAGTGATGTGGCGTTTTCCGGGCGAGTTTGAACAACATAGCGCAACGTGGATGGCTTGGCCGTGCCGGAAATCCATTTGGCCCGATATCTCGGCAGCGCGTAAGGCCTATGCTAATATCTTGAATGTAATATCAGAGGGTGAGCGCGTTAATTTACTGGTTCTGCCCGAGCATTTGGCGCAAGCTAAAAAACAATGTTCACAGTTGAATGTCGAATTTATGGCGGCTCAAATTGATGATTCCTGGGCGCGGGATACACTACCTATTTTTATCACTAAAGAAAATGAATTAGGCGCGGTCAATTGGGATTTTAATGCTTGGGGTGAGAAGTTTTCTCCTCATGATAGGGATGCAGTCTTGGGTTCGTTTGTGATGAGGCAGCTGAATGTTCAAAATGCTTTTGAGCCCGGCTGTGTTTTAGAGGGCGGTGCGATCCACTCTAATGGCGACGGACTTTTGCTTGCGACTAAGCAGGCTGTTTTAAACGTTAACCGTAATTCTGGTATGACACAGGAAAAAATGCAGGCCCACCTTGAAAAGTATTTAGGTGCACATAATGTGGTTTGGTTGGAGTCTGGTATGGTTGAAGATCTTGACACCGACGGGCATGTAGATATGATCGCCTGTTTCTCCAGTGCCAACACCGTATTGATGCAGTCATTTAACGAAGATAACCTCAATTATAAAAATTATATGGATAACAAGGCTGTGATTGAAGATGTGGCGCAAGTGATTGCAATCGATCAGCCTGATACAATTAAATGTGATGGTGTTCCTATGGCGCTCTCGTATGTTAATAGTTACATTGCAAACCATGCTGTGATCATTCCGTCTTTTAATCAAAAAAGGTCTGATAGCGCGGGCTATGCGAAATACGAAGAAGCTTTTCCAGAGCATGACATAATTCAAATAGATGCGCTTGATATTTTCGCAGGTGGCGGCGGGATACATTGCATCACGATGCAGCAGCCGGAGGTTGTTGCATGAAAGTGTCAGTAGCCGCAGTACAGTTTGCGATGCTTGACGATGAGCGCGCTAATATTGAAAAAGCGAAAGCGTTGGTAAGAGATGCGGCGGCCCGTGGCGCGAATATCATATTATTACCTGAGTTGTTTTCTACGCCGTATTTTTGCAAAGTTAAAAAAGAAGAATATTTTTTATTAGCAAGGCCTCTAGACGAGAATTCTTTGCTTGATGAATTTGCAGCATTAGCGTCTGAGTTAGGTGTTGTATTACCGGTGAGTTTTTTTGAACAAGCAGGTGAAAAATACTATAACTCACTCGTTGTGTTTGACGCCGATGGCGCCTCTCTTGGGCTATACCGTAAGTGTCATATTCCGCAAGGTCCGGGCTATGAAGAAAGCTTTTATTTTGAAAAAGGCAATTTAGGGTTTAAGGTTTTTCAGACACGCTTTGGTGTGATTGGTTGCGGTATTTGTTGGGATCAATGGTTTCCAGAGGCGGCAAGGGCGATGGTGTTGCAAGGTGCTCAAATGCTTTTTTATCCTACTGCCATAGGATCTGAGCCCAAGCGCCCGGAGTATTCAAGCGCTGAGCATTGGCAGCGTGTCATGCAAGGGCACGCAGCAGCAAATATGGTGCCTGTGATTGCAGCGAACCGTGTCGGCGTTGAGGCGGATGATGACGTCACATTAACTTTTTACGGTTCGTCTTTTATTACCGATAATCGTGGTGAAATTCTGTCAAAGACTGGTCTTAATAATGAGAACATTATTATCAATAGTGTTGATGTTAATATCATAGATGAAGAGAAAGAATGGTGGGGGTTGTTTAGAGATCGCCGAGTTGATATATATTAGCTGCGTTGATCTTTTCGGCTCTGAGTGTTAACGTTGTCTCAATAATAAAAGTGAGGCAATTATTTTTTTTGAATCCAAAGTGGTCAGCAAAAAGCGAAAATCACTCTCTATCTCAGAACCACAGTTTGGCTTAGACAGCTGGGCGGCTATGTCTGATGATGAATCTGCTTTGCCTGTGGAAAAGAAATCACGTCAAAATCCTGAGTTCCCCGACCTGAAAGGGCAGGATGCATTTGACTTTGTTGTGGGGAGATTCTCTTCTACAATATTCTTTAAAGCTTTTGATGCTTTAGTTGATGTGGCGTCTAGCGCTCGTTTCTATGAATCCGCGTCAGCTGGTTCAGTTTTACATATTTATTTTAAGCTTTTACGTGCTCGCATCGATGGCGATTTTCAGAATTATATCGAGAGTGGGTCGAACAAACTGTACCGAAAACAAATCAGTATACATAAGCGATCCTTATTTTCATCTGTTGATCATCTGGTAATCCCCCCGGAAATTAGTTGTTCTTAAAAGTAGAATTTTCTCTTAAAATACACTGAGGAGATTCGATACATGAAGAAGTCAAAATACACAGACG